>Ga0256830_1000395_pt1 | contig 36119 bp, 40 predicted proteins | sample 128326metaG_FD_190537 | JGI IMG/M metagenome (GOLD analysis project Ga0256830, IMG submission 190537) | Hydrothermal vent microbial communities from Lau Basin, Pacific Ocean - 128-326 | ecosystem: Environmental > Aquatic > Marine > Hydrothermal vents | place: Pacific Ocean: Lau Basin | collected...
AAGCGAATGGAAAATCAAGCCAAATTGCCGGAAAAAATAAATTCAATAAAAAACAGCCCGGATAAAACCGGCCAAGGCCTGCGATTGAGCGATGCGCAAATTTCAGAAGCAAAAGAAAAAATAAAAAACCTTTTGTCTTGATTCAAGGACGCAAAGAACGATTATTGTTCGTTGTTTCAAAAAGAAAAAAGAGCGGAAAACAAAAACCCTAAAGAACCGGCGGGAAAATGCCGCGAAGGCAGCCATGGAAATAAAAATCTTGCGCGAAAGAAAAAAGCGCGCGATTAAATCGGCATGTAATTCGACAATAAGATGAAAGAATGATTTCGGAAAAACATCCGTGAAATTCGCCATTAGGGGATGGATTGCCAGGAAAATGCAAAAAACTCGCCGGGGAATTGGATCCAGGGAAAACAAAAGAGCGGCCGGCGCCGTTAAAACAAGAAACAAGGAAAGGATACTGAAAATCGCGGCGACAAAAACAGCAAAGAAAAAATGAAAAATCGCGTCTCATTGCGCTATTTTCCTTTATCCACATTTTTTATTTTTAATATTGACTTTTGTTCATGGCAAGATAAAATTAATAATGTCAGGAAAGGTTGATGATTCTTGTTTGTTGAAGGATTATTTGAAAAAATATTTCAAATAAATGTTTTTATCGCGACAAACAAAATCTTCAGAGATTATCCGTAAATCATTTAAATTAGGCTTATTTCCACTAACACACAAAGTTCCGGCGATATTCCACATAGTCCTTGGCGGAACCACATATTGAAACTGGCAGTTTCAGCTATATTTATAGCCTTTTTTTCATATTCAACGCCTGCCCACGCCGGTTTCTTTTCCTTTTTTGAAAAATTGTTCGGATCAAGCGCCAATATCCCCAAGGCCGCCATTAACAACTCGCAAACAATGGCCCTCTTGGAAGGCGCCCTCAATTCTGATGTATCAGCGGGAAAAGGAGGAGGGGATATAGTTATTGTTGAAAATAAGGCCCTTCTCCCGAATTCGGGGCCGATGGGAACAATTGCGGACATAGAAGAACAAGATATGAACCAAAATCAGATAAGCATCTATGTTGTAAGAGAGGGAGACAATTTGTCCCAAATAGCAAAAATGTTCAAAGTATCCGTAAGAACCATTATTTGGGCAAACAACATAAGACGCGGAGATTTGATAAAACCCGGGCAAACACTTATAATTTTGCCGATTTCTGGGGTGCGATACACCATCAAGAAAGGGGATTCTCTGGAGAAAATTGCCAAGAAATTCAAAGGGGATATTAAAGAAATAGCCCAATTTAATGAATTGGACGAAAGCAAGCCGCTTGCGGTAGGTGAAAGCATAATAATTCCAAACGGTGAAGACACCACATTAAGGTATTCACCGGCATATTCCAGAAAAAGAGTGAGAGGAACCGGAGGACCGTCTTATGTTGGATATTATATGAGACCGATAAAGGGGGGTGTAAAATCTCAGGGTCTCCACGGTCACAATGCGGTTGATTTAGCCATTTCTTGCGGAACTCCCATCGTGGCATCCGCCAGCGGCAATGTCATTATCGCTCGTGCTTATGGATGGAATGCCGGTTATGGGAAATACGTGGTCATCAAACACCCCAACAGAACGCAAACGCTTTACGCCCATTTAAGCAAATTAATCGTTACGCCGGGAAGACGCGTTGTGAAAGGGCAAATTATCGGATACATCGGTTCAACCGGAAGATCGACCGGTTGCCACGTCCATTTTGAAATTCGCGGCGCCAAGAATCCTTTTTAATAAATTAAATTTAATGCTTACGCAAAACAATCCCCCGCCAAGGCGGGGGATTGTTTAATTTTATTTCTTGTTTTTTGGACTCTTTCGAGTCGGCTTAATGCCCTTATTCTGCTGCTTGCCTTCCATTCTGGGTGGTTTGCGCATGGGCAATGGATGTTGCTGTTTTTCGGTTGGAATCTTTTTAATTTTTTTGCTCTGTCCCATGGTTTTATTATAGCACTTAGCGCCCGATTTAAACAAGAAAAATATTTTACATTTCCAGGTTTTCGCGGTTTTATTTATTAAAAAACGCTCTCGCGACAAATTCCGATGCCGCGCAGTTTGCTTGCTGCGCCCCTCACTTCGTTCGGACCGCCGGGATTCCCCTTCGGGCCGGGGTTTGTCGGCCGCTGCGCGACATCGCCAAACCCTTCTCATCCCGACGCAAGCAAAGCAGTTTGCTTGCTGCGCCCCTCACTTCGTTCGGACCGCCGGGATTCGAACCCGGAGTCACGCGAACCCGAATCGCGTATGTTGCCGTTACACTACGGTCCGTCATTTGTTTTCCCGGATAAAATTTATGATAACCCTTTTTTCTTGAATTCTCAACCGAAAAATCACATTCCGAATTCTTTCGCCATGCGAATATGCGTTATATCCAGAGGATCAATTCCTTCTAAAGAATTCCCCTTAAATTCCTGGATTGTTTTTACGCCCTCAATATCAATCGCGGACCTGCTCTCGGATGCCATAATAATACCGGGGCTTCTTTTTTCCCCATTGGCGGGACCTCCGGTTATGAAACATTCGCGCGCGTCCATTATAACCAAGTCAGGATGTATTACTTTGTTCAATTCGGCTATTTTTTCTTCAAGATTTCTCAAATGAAGTCCAACACGCTGAAAAGGCCTCATAAAACCCACTGATAATTTGAGGGCGCCGGTAAAACGCGCCTTGAAATGAGTTTTGAGGCACGGAAGTAAAATCAATTTATCAACATTCTCAAGAATCTCCGGCGTGGAAACGGATTTCAAAAACTTTCCGCCGGGAACCTCTTTTTTCACCCACTTCATCTCGTCAAACACATAAACCCTCGGCGGCTTTTCCGCCTTTTGAAGGTCAAAAATTTTTAATCTCTCCATTACCTTCCTTGTGTTAAGCGCGTACATTGAGGAGTCGGCAATGATTGCCAGCTTCGCTCCGTTTTCATAAACCAGATCCACCACGGCCCTCAGAAAATCAGGACTGCTTGAAGCGGGATAAGGATCGGCTGAATTGAAATTCGGCTTGAGCAGCACGACATCCCCGGGTTTGATAAACTTGTCAAACCCTCCGAGGGCGTCAACCGCCTTTTTAACCCGGGCCTTTAATTCACCTTCCACTTTAACTTTTGATACTTCTTTCGGTTTCATTTTTTACTTAGGTTTCGTTAATCCCAAAATATACAAATCCTGCCAATGTTTATAGCTGGTTTATTGCCTATCTCGCGACCTTTAAACATTCCGACAGTTCATTCCAATGTCTTATTGCAGCGCATCCGGCAGGCGGCTTTATGGAACCCAAAGGACTGAAAAGAAGCTTATTCTCGACATCCGTCAATTTTCCAAAACACTTATTTCACCGTCAATATAATGAGTAATGCCCAGCTCCTTGGCTACCGCATTTTTATCTTCCCGGGAAAAACGAAGAAAACGTTTTTTCGTTAAAATAATCCGGCCACAATCCGCGCGCTTTCAAAAGTTTGGCCGCGTTTTTTCTTCCTTGCTCGGACCGCCTTCTTGACATCAGAAAATATGGGAATGACTCCTTTACTATCTTTGGGGCTCCCTCACCCCGCTCATTAAGGGCCGGGTAACTCCCGTTTCAAGGTCTTCATACAAAAAATTGAACTTTCTCGTAAACTTCGCGGGACAACAAGTTTTTCATTATTTCTGAGCCGGTTTATTCAATTTTTAACTCACACCCCAATCCCCTTGCCAAACGAATCTTAATATCGGCATGGTCAATAATCGCACCGCCCAAATCAAAACCAGCAATTGTTCTGTTTTTTCTTATCCACAAAATTGACTATCTTATTTTTCTTCCTTATACTACCAAAAGAAAAGAATCTTAACAATGAAAGCGTAGGAGGAGAATAAAATGAAAATAGTATTAAGGTGCCCAAAATGCGGGCTGCCATACGAAGGATATGAATGCCCGTATTGCATGGGTGAAAGAAAAAAATAAAGAAAAAGAAATACCCTTTTAAAAAGAAATTTAAAAGGGTATTTTTAATTCAAGATTTCCTGTCCGGTCTCTTTGTCCGTTTTTAATTTTTTGTCTTCTTCCTCTATTACCTCTCTGGCAACCGTCCTTTTGACATAAAGATTCAAAAGAGAGAACACTAACATACTTGCGAAAACGATCCCCAGTACGTTTATCAATAACAAAACAAGGGCCGAAGACATTATCCCCCAGTCCCATTTAGCAATGCCTATGCCTATAACGGCGACAGGAGGGATTAAGGCAACCGATATGGCTATGCCGGGGAGAGTGTCGTTCAGCCTTGGCTTGATTAAAGCGAACGAGGCGGCCATTCCGGCAATGACGGCAATAGCCGCATACATAAGAGATGGTTTTGTGCGAGCGATTATTTCAAAACCCGTCCCGGAACCCATTTTGGAAAAAAGCAAAGTGACGACGGCCGATGCCGCCACGCCGAACACGACGGAACGCAAAATAGTGTTGAATGAACGAGAAATAAGCCTGTAATCCGACATCACAACCCCCAACGACAAACTGAGCACGGGATAAAGAATGGGGGCGATGAGCATACTGCCGATAATAACCGCCGAACTGTCTATCAGCAAACCGAAAGTGGCCATCAAAACTGAAAAAATAACCATCATGAAAAAATCCTGGTGAGGAGTGCTGTTTTGAATCAGTTTTTCAATGGCCCTGGACTTGTCTGTTTCCGTCAAATTGTTTAAAACAGTGATAATCATGGTATGTTTTCATTATAACATAATTTTTTAGATTTCAATTATTTTTTTCTTTGATGAAAACCCGGAAACAATTTTAATTGTTGTTGGAGCAATCCTAAAATGATCGGCAACGAGCCTAATGACTGATTTGTTCGCCATCCCCTTTTCCGGGCGTTCGCGCACGGATACGAAAAAATGGTTCCCGCCGAGATTCTCAATTTTTTCTTCCCTTGCGCCGCTTTTAACTTTTACCGAAATTCTCATACCAAAAACACCTGTTGCGTTTGTTATATCCCTGATTCAATTTTTATCAAGGATGCTTAAAAGATAAATTATAAATACCCCAAAAACAAAACCCCGAACATAATACTTGCGAACCTCGACAGCCCAGACAAGGTTGGGAGGTGTTTGGAATATTCACCCCGACCATTGTCTTGGAATTTCACTATTGTCGCTTCTGCATTTTTGTTACGCAACTAATAGTTTTGAAAAACAAAGGAGAAAAATCAAAAGTAATCTCCTATTTTGTTTTTGGATATTCTTAATATTTCATTCGCTCCAGCACTATAAATTCCTTTAATCCCTCCTTCTAAATTTTTAACATTTTTGCCTGCCGTGGCGGCTATTTCTGACGCCATACGGCTCCTGACCCCACTTCTGCAGAGGAAAATAACATCCTTACTCCAATCAATCTCACCCAGCCGAGAACTCAAATCACCCAAAGGAATGGAGTTTGATCCTTTAACACTAATTATGTTGAATTCACCGGGATCACGCACATCAATAATTTCCAGGTCGCCCCCCCGTTCCTTCAATAAATATATAAAATCTCCCGTTCTAATGTTTTGTATCGACATGATTTTTAATCTCGGGCCGCCGAGATTTGAACTCGGACTAAATCCTCCCAAAGGACTCGTGCTGCCATTACACTACGGCCCGGAACCCCGGTTTGTGTTTCACATGCAACTGCCTGTCACATGCGCAGCATTACAACACTACGTCTTCTATTGTCCTTATTTTAATCTTTTTTGCCTTTAAATCAAGGAAAACGGCCATTACATTAAACTGCCACTCTGTTTCATCCGAAATTTTTTTCTCCAACAAATAAGTCTGTATCGCCCTCCCCAATCTTTTTAGTTTCCATTGATGGACATTCTCTTCAGGAAGATATTTGGTTACACGAGAAACTGTTTTGACTTCAATGAAATACAGCTTGTTTTTTTTCCAAGAAACAATATCAAGCTCCCCCCACTTTTTCCGGTAATTTCTGTCCAGTATTTTGTGTCCGCGCCTTACCAAAAGCGCGCAAGCGGCATTCTCCCCAATTTCGCCGATTTTTTGTTTTTCCGTTTTAGACATAAATAACGTAATGAATCCAGGTTCCGCGCGCAATTTTAACCATGTTCGCTTTTGCCGGAAAAGGATATAGCTTGTGAAACTTTGAATGCGCGCCGAACATTTCCATCCTTACCTTTAAGAAAAATTATGTATTTCCCGCCAGCATATTAATCGTATCACAAAAAATTCAATTCCTTGGATTTATTTTCTATAAAATTCCCGAAAACACGCCCTGGACACCCCCATAAACTTCAATTCTAACTTTTGCCTCCGCAAAGAATGATTCCAGTCGAACGGGGAAGCAAAAAACAAGCGCCTTAAGGACAGCGTCCTTAAGGATATAAAGGACAATGTCCTTTATATGGCTCCTTATACAGCCGTTATCAACAAATTGTCCACAAAGCATGCACAACCGGAGAACAAAAAGTTGTGTGTCCTCGGAGGGATTCGAACCCCCAACAACAGGTCCGAAGCCTGTCATGATATCCGTTTCACCACGAGGACATGTGTTCATTTTTATTTTACTATAAAAATGATATAATTCAACAATGATAAATTAATGGGTGTTTTTTGTCCCCATAGCTTAACGGATAAAGCGTAGCCCTCCGGAGGCTGAGATTGAGGTTCAACTCCTCATGGGGACACAAAATGATGAAATATAAAATTCCTGAAATTATTATTGACACCGCAAAAACCCTTATTGACGCAGGGTTTGAGGCTTACTTGGTGGGTGGTTGTGTTCGAGATTTATTATTAAACGAAATAAGAAAAAGTGAGAAAGTCACGAAACCAAAAGACTGGGATATAACAACAAACGCCAATCCAGAACAAATACAGAAATTATTTCCCAAGACAGTTTACGAAAATAAGTTTGGCACGGTTGCCGTCGTAAACGAATCAGCTAAAAATGATGAGACGTTGAGAATCATTGAAATCACGCCATATAGATTAGAATCAAAATATTCCGACAAAAGGCACCCGGACAAAGTAAAATTTACAGATAATCTCAGCGACGACCTCAAGAGACGCGATTTCACGATAAATGCCATGGCAATGAACCCTGTTTCACGTGAAATAGTGGACATATTCAACGGTCGGGAAGACCTTGAGAGAGGAATCATTAGGGCTGTAGGGGAACCCGAGGAACGTTTTGAAGAAGATGCGCTAAGAATATTAAGAGCAATACGCCTGGCAACGGAAATGGATTTTACCATTCACAAAAAGACCCAAGACGCCATAAAAAACAAGGCGGGCAACTTGAGAATGATAGCCATGGAAAGGATAAGGGATGAATTCATAAAAATAATAATGGCACCCAAGCCAAGCACAGGAATAATAATGATGAAAAATCTGGGTGTGTTGAAATACATTATTCCCGAACTTGAGGAAGGATACGGCATAAAACAAAACAAGGCCCATAAATTTACGGTCTGGGAACACAATCTCAGAAGCCTTGATCACGCGGCCAGCAAAAACTGGCGACTGGAAATAAGACTGGCAAGCTTGTTTCACGATATCGGCAAGCCGATATCAAGAAGATGGAATAACCAAAAAAAAGACTGGACATTTTACGGACATGATGTTGTTGGAGGGAGGATAACGGCCAAAATAATGTCTCGGCTCAAATTTCCCAAAAAAACAATAGAATTAGTTTCAAAATTGGTAAGATATCACCTCTTTTTTTCCGAAACGGAAACAATAACGCTGTCAGCCGTAAGAAGAACGGTGAGAAATGTGGGGCCGGAAAACATTTGGGACTTAATGAAAGTAAGATTTTGCGACCGTATAGGAATGGGAAGACCCAAAGAAGCGCCATATCGCCTAAGAAAATATGAAGCCATGATAGAAGAAGCGATGAGATCCCCGATATCGGTAACCATGTTAAAAATAAACGGCGAGAAAATAATGAAAATTACGGGAGAAAAACCAGGTCCCAAAATAGGCTTTATTTTGCACATTCTTTTAGAAGAAACATTCAATGACCCGAGATTAAACACTCCGGAGTATCTGGAAAAACGCGCAAAAGAACTCGCCAAAATTCCGCAAGAAAAACTGATGAAAATGGCTAAAAAGGCGATGGATGTGAAAGAAGAAAAAGAGAAAAAGGAAATTGAAACAATTCGCAAAAAATGGTGGGTTAAGTGATTTTCTTGCGTTTTTTTGCGTGAAACATTTTATGAACCTCTCTGAGATGCTTATCTGTCACATGCGTATAAATTTGCGTGGTTGTTATGTTTGAGTGGCCAAGCAACGATTGAACGGAGCGAATATCGGCCCCCCCGGACAAAAGATCGGTTGCAAAACAATGTCGGATGACATGCGGAGTGACTTTTTTAGAAATTCCGGCTTTAATGGCGCAATTTTTCACAATTCTTTCGACAGAGCGAGGCGTGAGACGAAAACTCTCCTTTGAAGGCAGCGCGCGCGACGAAACCCTTACGAACAAAGCTTCGTCCATGTCTGTTCGCTCATCTAAATATTTTTTCAAGGCGTTTTTCGCCCTGTCTGACACGAAAACAACCCTTATTTTGCCGCCCTTTCCCTGCACGGAAAACTCCCCATTCTTTGAACCGTCAATGTGACTGCGATTTAAGGAACAAAGCTCGGAAACACGCAAGCCGGTGGAAAACAATAACTCCAATATCGCCCTATCTCTAAGGGACTTGATATCCTTCCCCCCGGGTAAATTCAAGAGGTTTTCCAGTTCTTGTTCGCTTATTAAATCAAGATCGCGCTGGGAAACCTTCGCAAGCTCAACTCTTTCCGCCGGCAAGGAATTGATTCCTCTCCGAGAAAGATATTTCAAAAATATTCTTAGGGCAATGAGATAATAATTTTGGGTTTTTTTCTTGATGTTTTCTCCTTTTTTGCACCCTCCCCGGGAACAGGGGCGCCTATTGAGCCACAAACGGAACGCCCTAACGATATCATCTGTAATTTCTTCCGGTCTTTCTATTTTGGAAAAATCAAAAAAAACCCTAAGATACCTTTCATAATTTTCAATTGTTTTTATACTCCTCCCTTTTTCTATTTCCAGGTACTCAAGGAACTCCCTGAAGAGATTGTGAATATTTTGCGACATTAAAATTATTATACCCCAAGGGGCTTGACTTTTCCAAACAAAAAACTATAATGATTATGTAAGTACCTGAAAAGGTCGTTTTTTATTAGAATCAAATAAAAATTATCATGGAATATAACGACATTTTGAGTAACTGCAGCACCTGCGACGGAGACGACACCGGAGAAACCAAAGAAGAAGAAAAGGTTGAGGGCGGAGAAGTTGAAGGTGGAGAAACCGTAGAGGGCGAAGCTGAAGGCGGCGAAGAAGTTGAAGGCGGAGAAGAGGAATAACCACTTTTGCTTTGCGAATAATCCCCCGGTGTCTGACGCCGGGGGTTTATTTGTTTGTTTTTTTTTGTTAAAATTAATGGAGATTCAATCACTGCGACAAAAAATGAGCGGGATTAGTTAATTGGTATAATATCTGCCTTCCAAGCAGAAGTGACCGGTTCGATTCCGGTATCCCGCACCCGAACATGAAAAAAAACAGCCAACCGCCTCATATTCGCACCTGGATTGAAATCAACAAGAGTGCGATAAAAAACAATTATCAATTATTCCGATCTATCACTCCCCAAAACTGCCGCTTAATGTCCGTGGTAAAATCAAACGCTTATGGCCATGGATTGGTTGATTTTTCCAAAGAAATGGAAAAACTGGGGATTGACTGGCTGGGGGTTGATTCTTCTCTTGAAGCGCTCGCATTAAGAAAAGCGGGAATTAAAAAACCCATTCTTGTGCTGGGTTATACTCCCGAGGAAAATATTCTCGAGGTGATTAAAAAAAATATAAGTGTCACCGTTTCCTCTCTTGAATATCTTGAAAATCTTCTGAGGCAGAATTTCCCAAAAATCATAAAAATACACCTTAAAATTGACACCGGAATGCACCGCCAGGGATTTTTGCCGAATGAATTACCGAAACTATTGAAAGTGTTAAAGAAAAAAAGAAAAAATTTTATGATTGAGGGGGTCTACACCCATTTTGCAAACGCAAAAAACCCAGAGGAATTATCCGACACAAAAAAGCAGTTTTCGTTGTTTAAAGAATCAATTAAGATAATTGAAAACGCCGGTCTTAATCCGATTAAACACGCGGCGGCCACCGGGGGGTCAATCATTTTTCCGGAATCAAAAATGGACATGATGCGTATTGGCATAGGCCTTTACGGCTTATGGCCCTCAGAAAAAATCAAGGAAAAATTTGAGAAAAAAATTGCTTTGCGCCCCGTTATGACATGGAAAACAATAATCAGCGAGATTAAAAAAATACCCAAAGGGGAAGGAATAGGGTATAATTTCACAGCAAAAACTTCCAGAGATTCAAAGATAGCGATTCTCCCAATCGGTTATTGGCACGGATACAACCGCCTTTTTTCCAATAAAACAAAAGTTGAGGTTCGCGGCAAACATGCAAAGATATTGGGCACCGTATCAATGGACATGGCGATAATAGACGTGACAGACATTAGGGGGGTAAAAACAAGGGATGAGGTTGTTTTAATGGGAGAAAATATAACAGCCGACAATTTGGCGAAAATAGCCAGAACCGTAAACTATGAAATAATCACTCGCCTTAATTCGAGAATAAAAAGAATCTATCTGTAAAAAGAATTTGAAAAATCAAAGTCCGCCCACAAGGGCGGACTTTGATTTTTCTGGCCAGAAAAATTTATCTTACCGCGTCTTTCAGGTGTTTGGCTGGCCTGAATTTCGGCACCCTCATCGCCGGGACCTGAACAACTTCGCCCGTTCTGGGGTTCCGCGCCTGGCGAGCAGCCCTCTCCTTAGCTGAAAAAATCCCCAATCCGGCAATCGAAACCTCTTCGCCTCTCTTGAGAGATTCGGTGATGGCATTAATTATGGCCTCAATGGCCCTTTCGGAATCAACCTTGGTTCCTCCAACAACCTCATGAATAACATCTGCAAGATCTGCTTTATTCATAATTAAGTTATCAGCAGTCAAACTCCGACAATCAAGCTCCGCCGTAACGGACCGGATGTCAGTACAATATATCAACTGCTGGATACCCTGATAATTTCGACCTGCGCTGATATGATTATACCAAAATAAACTCAATAGTTACAACGCCGCCAAGAATATTCGCGGGAAAAAGGAGCATTTATCTTATCTCGCGTATTCTATTATCCTTGATTCCCTTATCATGTTCACCTTTATTTCGCCCGGATACTTCAATTCTTCCTCAATCTTGTCGGCTATGTCGCGGGCCAATTTTTTGGCGTCAAGGTCGGAAACTTGCTCCGGAGAAACGAAAACCCTTATTTCTCTTCCCGCCTGGATTGCATAAGATTTTTCCACTCCGCTGAAAGAGTTGGCAATGCTTTCAAGCTCCTCCAGCCTCTTTAAGTAATTTTCAAGCGTATCCCTTCTGGCCCCCGGTCTTGCCCCGGAAATGGCGTCCGCCACTTGAACGATTATTCCCTCTATTGATTCATACGGATATTCCTCGTGGTGAGACTGCATCGCGGAAATAACTTTTGGATCAATGTTGAATTTTTGGAGGATTCTCCTCCCTATCTCCACATGGGTTCCTTGAACTTCGTGGTCCATAGCTTTGCCAATATCGTGAAGAAGGGCGGCCTTCTTCGCAATAGCGGCATCAGCCCCCAACTCGGCAGAAAGAATCCCGGCAATATGAGCGGCCTCAACGGAATGCTGAAGAACATTCTGCCCGTAACTCGTCCTGAAATAAAGGCGGCCGAGAATGGACATTAATCTGGGATCAATATCAATCACGCCGGCTTCATAAGCGGCCGATTCTCCTTTTTGTTTTATTTTTTTGTCAATCTCAGCCTTTGCCCTTTCAACCGTTTCTTCAATGCGCGCCGGCTGAATCCTCCCGTCCAAAATCAAGTTTTCAAGGGATATCTTGGCCACATGCCTGCGGATAGGGTCAAAAGCGGAAACAACTATGGAGCCGGGCGTGTCGTCAACAATTATCTCCACCCCGGCGGCGCGCTCAAGCGCCCTGATGTTTCTGCCCTCTTTGCCAATAATTTTTCCTTTAATGTCATCAGAGGGAATGGAAACGGCCGTAGTCGTCACCTCGGAAGCCGTTGAAGAAGCAAGTCGTTGAATGGCTCCAACCAAAATATCTCTGGCCTTCCTTTCAAGCTCGTCCTTACCCGCCAGCTCGAGTTTTTGCATGCGACCCATGATGTCCTCTTCATATTTTTTCTCAGCCTCTTTCATCAACTCCTTCTTCGCATCTTCTTCGCTCAGAGAAGCGATTCTTTCCAGATCTGATATCTTCCTGTTTTCAAGCTCTCTCAACTCTTCTTTTTTTTTCTTAATGAGACCTATTTTGAGTTGGATGTCCTGGGCGGCCTTTTCCAGTTCAATTCTTCTTTTCTCTACATTTTCCTCTTTCTGCAAAATTCTTTCTTCAAGTTTCCGAGCTTGAAGAAGAGAGATTTTTTCCTCTTTTTTTGCTTCTCCGAGTATTTTTTCTGCTTTCTTGGTCGCATCCTCTACGGCTTTTTGGGCGCGCGCCTTGGCGTCCAAAAGCAATTGTTTAATCTTGAGTTCGGCCGAATTCTTCCTCTGCAAAACAATAAGCTGATGCAGAAAATATCCTATCACTATTCCTCCCAAACCGGAAAAACCGACCAAGAGGATAACTTTGGTTAAATTCATAAAAACTAAGCATATAGTTCGTCTTTTCCATATTTTCTAAATGGCTCCAAATTCCGAACAATGCCGAAATTAAATAATAATTCGTTGTTTTTATATTAACAAACTTAGGTTTAATTGTCAAAAACCCATAAAAAGGCTTAATTGGGAGGGGTGCGACGCAAAACAACTTAAAACTTATCCGGTCAAGCTTTTTATGCTAAAATAAAGGGCATGAAACAATATAAACCCGTTCTTTTGGTCATTTTGGACGGCTTTGGCGTTCCTCAAGACAGGGTGGGTTCTCCTTGGGAGATAATAAAGAGGCCCAATTTTTCTGAAATTGAGCAAAACTTCCCCTTTACGACACTGCAAGCGTCAGGAATCGCCGTAGGGTTGCCCTGGGGAAAGGAAGGAAACAGCGAAGTGGGGCACTTAAATATCGGGGCCGGAAAAATTATTCTCAACTACCTTCCGCGCATAACCAACTCAATAGAAGACGGAACGTTTTTCGCAAACAAGGCGTTTGCCAGAGCGATAGAGCATGTCACAAAAAACGGTTCCCGCGCCTCTTTGCACTTAATGGGTCTTTTCTCATCAGGGACGGTCCACGCTTATGCAGAACATCTTTATTCTCTCCTTGATCTCGCCAAGCGAAATAATTTAAAAAAAGTTTTTCTTCATCTTTTCACCGACGGCAAAGACGCTTATCAAAAAGAGGGGTATTCTTTTTATAAAAAAATGGAGGAACGCCTTGCCGAACAATATCCGAACGCGAAAATCGTTTCCGTTATCGGGAGAAAATACGCAATGGACCGCGATAACAACTGGGACAGAACAAAAAAGGCGTATAAGCTTTTTACCGAAGGGGAGGGGAACTCGTTCCGCACCCCTTCGGAATACATAAAAAGCCAGTATGAAAAAGAAATTTTTGACGCAGCCATAGAAGCGGCGGCAATCGAGGGCGGAGAAGGGAGAATCAGGGACAATGACGCTGTCATTTTTTACAATTTTCGCGAAGACAGCCCCAGACAACTCACGCACGCCTTTGTTGACAGAGAATTCAACAAATTCGAAAGAAGAAAGTTAAAAAATTTGGTTTTTGTCACCATGACGGAATATGACAAGAAAATTTCCTCTTCTCCCGAAGAAAAAGAAACGGATGGGCGCATTTTCCCCGCCTTTAAATCGGCGGCTGTTGAATATCCTTTGGCAAGGGTGGTTTCAGAAGCCGGCCTAAAACAACTCCACATTGCCGAATCGGAAAAATACGCCCATGTAACCTTTTTCATAAACGGCGGAGAAGAGAAGCCGTTTGAAAGAGAAGACAGAATTCTTGTCCCCTCGCCGGAGGTTTCCTCTTATGACCTTGCGCCGGAAATGTCGGCTGACAAGGTTACTGAAACCGTCATTTCCAATCTAAAAAAATACGACCTGATTATAGTTAATTTCGCAAACGCCGACATGGTCGGACACACAGGAAATCTTGAGGCCACCGCCAGGGCGATTAAAAAAATAGATGAATGTATTGGAAAAATATTGCCCGAAATACTAAAAGCGGGCGGAGTTATGGCCATTACCGCCGACCACGGCAATGCCGAGGAAAAAATCTATAAAACCACCGGGGAAAAAAAGAGCATGCATTCATCCAATCCCGTCCCTTTTTACGTTGTCGCCAAAGAATTCAAACGCGACAAACCACTCACAAAAGAGGAAGTGGACGAGCTCTATAAAAAAGTGAGAGGCACCCTCACGGATGTGGCGCCAACCATCTTGGCTTTGCTGGGATTAAAAAAACCGATCATGATGACCGGCAAAAACCTGCTAGAAAAAATAACCTGATTATTTTCCGTTTTTCTTTTTCAGCACGGCGTCTATGATGCCGTATTTCTTCGCCTCCTCCGCTTCCATAAAGTAATCGCGGTCAGTGTCTTTTTCAACTTTCGCCACCGGTTGACAGGTGTGTTTGGAAAGGATTTTATTAAGCTTATCCTTCACTTTAATGATGTGTTTTGACTGAATAGCGATATCAACGGCCTGCCCTTCGGCCCCACCCATAACCTGATGAATCATAACTTCCGCATTCGGCAAGGCGAATCTTTTCCCTTTTTGTCCCGCCGCCAAGAGAATCGCCCCGCCGGACGCCGCCAACCCGACGCAGATTGTTGAAACATCCGGCTTGATGTGCTGCATCGTGTCATAAATTGCCAGGGCCGAGGTTACGGATCCGCCAGGGGAATTGATGTAAAGACTGATGTCTTTTTTCGGGTCTTGCGCTTCCAGAAACAACAACTGGGCGATTATCGTATTTGCCATTCCGTCGTTAATGGGACCGGCCAAAAAAACGATTCTGTCTTTTAAAAGGCGAGAATAAATATCATACGCCCTCTCTCCGTATTGGGTTTTTTCAATTACTGTCGGAATTAACATTTTTCTAGAAGCTGAAACGCTTTTTCGTTTTTCAACATGTTGTAAGTATATTCCCTGACCCTGTTTTGGTCAACATTCTGTCCGCTGTTTCTGTAATACTCAACTATTTTTTCCGCCTCCTCTTTAACTTCCGCTTCGGGAACATTGATTTTCTCCGTTTCCACTATTTTGTTGAGAACCAAACCGTGCTTAATTCTTTTTATGGCGTCATTTTCCCACCCGGCCAATATTTCTTCTTCTGTTTTTTTGATGTGTTTTAAATAATCTTCCCATTTCATGCCCATTTGGGAAATGTTGGCCTTGGCTTCATTGAGCATTTTATTTTTTTCCGCTTCTATGAGAACTCTGGGAACTTCAATTTTCATTGAAGAAATAATTTTATCAAGGATTTCCACTCTTTTTTTCTCTTTCATTTTCGCCTTTTTATCCAGGAGGATGTTTTCCTTTATTTTGTTTTTAAAATCCTCAACATCTTTAAATTGGCCAAGTCCTTTAACAAACTCGTCATTGAGCTCTGGGAGAATTTCCTTCCCTTGTTCGTCTTTGCGCGCCCTTGATTTTCTTAAATAATCAATGGTTTGCTGAACTTCTTTGTCCTCAACCGAAACATCTTCTTTTTTTTTAATGATTTGGGCGGCAATGTTTTTGTAATCCGGCAATTCCATTTCGGGCAACACCGCCGTTTTAATTTTAAAACCCAAAGGGTTGTTCGTCGCGATTTTTGTAATGGTTATTTCAGGGCGTCCAATAGCTTCAATCTTGTTTTCCTCTAAGATGGAAGGATAAGCTTTTTGCAGACACATCTCTGCCATTTTCTCTAAAATTGCTTGTTCCCCTATTTTATCCGCCAATATTTTTTCAGGAACATGCCCGGGGCGAAATCCGGGGATATTGACCCCTGCGGAAACCTCCTTTAGCGCCTCCTCTCTTTTTGATTCAAATTCATCAGCCGCTATTTCCCCCTCAATTTCAACCTCGGACCCCTGAAGTTTTTTTATTTTTATTTGCATTGCGATATTCTAACATAAACAAAAACCGCGAGTCAACCGCGGAACAACATAAAGCGCCTGCTTTGTTTAGCGATCCAAGGCCTTAGTCTTTCGCCATTGAGTACGGTTTGATTACAACTCTTCTTTCCGGCTCCCGTCCTATGCTCCCCGTTTCAATATCCGGATATTCGGTCAGGGCGGAGTGGATAATTCTTCTGTCATATGAATTCATCGGTTTCAATGTTACATCCTTTTTGAAATATCTCGCCCTCTGGGCGCCCATCCGCGCCAAATTTTTTAATTCCTCGTTTTTTTTCGCTTGGTAATTGTTGATGTCAACCATAAAATAAACCCTCTCCAAACCATTCTTTCGAAATTCGTTTTCGGTCATTTTCTTTAAAATATGGTTAAGGGCGGCCAGATGCTGCCCATTTTCACCGATTAACATCCCCGCCTCGCCGGTCTTAATCGTAAACTGGAAGCAATCGGCGCCCTCTTTAACCGACACGTCCCCTTTTACATTCATTTTTTCAAGAACGCCCTCAATCAGTGATTTTATTGTTTCCAGTTGTTTCTCCATTTTTTTGGGTTGTTCTCGTTATTTTTTCAGCCTTTTTCTTAACAACACTTTCATGCACTATAGCAAAAATATTCATTGTTGTCCAGTAAAGAGCCATTGCCGAAGAAAATTTAAGAGCGATGAAAAAAACGAAAGCGGGCATGATATATCTTGCTTGAACCCCCATGCTTCTTGCCAGGTCGTCTTTAAACGTTTTTTGGGATTCGCTTGTTTTTTCTGGAACAGGAATTGATAATTTCATTTGAAAAAATTGAGAAATTCCCGCCAGCGCGGCCCAAAAATAACTTCGCTGAGTCATGTCAAAAAAACCGAGAAAATGAATATTAATATTTTGGGGGACGCTTATAAAGGGATAAATTATAGAACTGTCAAAATTGACTCCGCCCATAAAAATTTTGTAAAGGGCTATAAAAAGAGGCAATTGTATCAACAAGATCAGAAAACCGGACAAAGGATTGATACCATGTTCGCGGTAAATTTCCATGGTTTTTTTTGCTTGCATTTGACTGTCTTTCTTGTATTTTTCTTTAACCCTCTTCAATTCAGGAGCAAGCTCGCGCATCTTTCTTTGCGTTATAATTGACCGGTGCTGGAAAGGAAAGATTATGAATTTAACGATTATTGTCAATAAAATAACAGCAAGGCCTATATCATGCATCGGCATGACGTCAATTAAAAAAACCAATCCGTTCAACAGCGGTTGATAAAAAACGATATTATAAACGGAAACAAGAAAACCGAACATTTATTTCTTAACTATACAGCAATTTTCTTTATTGTAAAATTCCCGCTTTCCTGTAAAGGGAAACGAGCTTTTCTTCCAGCTCTTCGGGGCCAAGCCCCTCCGCCCCCTTTTTAAAAAAAACCGCCACGGCTATGCCGGGAACCAAGGAACGCGCCATCCGGACGGTAATGTGACGAGCCCTTCTTTTAAGTTTGTTGCGAACAACCGCCTTTTTGGAAACCTTACTTGACACAACAAACGAAAAAAACCTGTCTTTTCCTTTAATTTTTAATTTTTTTAGAAAAACAAGGTCAGAATGAGCGTTTTTTCCAAAAGAAAACACCTCTTTAAACAATTCTTTGTTAATTCTTTTAATTTTTAAAGACATACTTTTTGATGCAAATAAGACAACACAATTTTAAAATAATCAATATTCACATGTCATCCACAGATTATTAACATAATAGCAATGTTTGCCGGTTTTGAATACTTAAACATTTTATCAATAACTTTGATATAATACGGACCAATGAAATTGGATTACAAAAAACTTTGGGAAGACGCTTTGGTTGAAATAGAGCTCAATGTTTCCAGGGCCAATTTTATAACATGGTTTAAAAACACAAGCATTGTTAACGAAAAAAACGGGGTCGTTTATCTTAGTGTCCCAAACATATTTGTAAAAGAATGGCTTTTAACGAAATATAATAAATTTATCCTCAAAGCCATTCATTCCATTGAGCCCAATATCCGCAGCATTGAATACGTTATTAACGCCCAAGAAAAAGAGGATGATGGCAAGAAAAATAAAATTATTTCTCCCGAAAAAGAAGCGGCGAACAATGAACAACTTGGTTTTAGTGATTTTAACATAGACAAAGAGGTTAACCTCAACCCTAAATACACTTTTGATTCTTTTGTCGTCGGGTCCTTTAATGAAGTGGCTTACGCGGCGTCGCTGGCTGTGACGAAAAACATAGGAACAGCGTATAACCCTTTGTTTATTTATGGCGGTGTGGGACTGGGGAAAACACACCTTCTCCAGGCAATCGGAAATAAAATAAAATCAGAAAATAAAAACGCCAAGATTTTTTACACAACCTCGGAGAAGTTCGCCAACGACTTTGTTTTCAGTATGCGCAATAACTCAATTCCGTCTTTTAAAGAAAAATACAGAAAATATGACCTTTTGATAGTGGACGATATTCAGTTCTTTTCCGGAAAACTTAAAATCCAAGAGGAATTTTTTCATATTTTTAACTCTCTTTATGAAAGAAACGGGCAAATTATATTTTCTTCCGATAAGCCGCCGAAACATCTTTCAGGACTTGAAGAAAGATTAAGATCAAGATGCGAAGGGGGAATGATGGTTGATATTCCCAAACCTGAATATGAGTCGCGCTTGGCCATTTTGGAGGCGAAAGTACAGGAAAATAACTTTTCAATAGACAGGGAAATATTGGAATATATAGCCCTAACCGTCCAAGAAAACATAAGGGAGCTTGAAGGGTCTTTAAATTCAATAATTGGACAAAACAAAATAAAAGGAAGAAACCTCTCTCTCAACGAAGTAAAAGAACTTCTCAAAAAAAATTCAAAACCCGTCAAAAGAATAACAATGGGCCAAGTGATAAAAACAATCGCTGATTTTTATAACATTAACGAAAAAAACTTGTTTGAAAAAACAAGAAGAAAAGAAGTTGTTAAACCCAGGCAAATCGCCATGTATTTGCTGAGACAAGATTTAAACACTTCTTACCCTTATATCGGACAAAAATTCGGGCAAAGAGATCATACTACCGTTATTCACGCTTACAAAAAAATAAAGGATTCAATTAAAAAGGACGACAAATTGAAAGATGAGATAGAAAATATCAGATTGCTGCTTTATGGAAAAAGTGTGTAAAAACAGTTAATAAAAAACATTTAATATTGTTTAAAGAAAAACAATATTAACCTTATCCACTTTTTAAAACCGAGTTTACTTACATAATATCAAGTGGATAAGACGGGAAAAGAGGGGATAAAATAAAGATATTCGCGGCTTATAAACATATTCGTGATCGTTAATAGTAAATAGTAAAAGAAAATTAAATTAAAAAATTTATATTATTGTATTATCAACAAACAAATCCAAACCAAAGAAATGAAAGCAATTTGTTCCAAAATTAATCTTAAGGAAGCGGTCGGGTTATGCGAAAAAATAACGGGAAAAAACTTATCATTGCCGGTCTTAAGCAATATTTTAATTTCAGGGGAAGGAAGAAGACTGAAACTAACGTCAACAAACCTTGAAATAGGGTTAAGCGTTGAAATACCGGCGAAAATAGAGGAAAAAGGAATGATAACCGTCCCTTCCGGGGTTATTAATAATTTTCTTTCCAGTCTTTCTTTGGATGAGAATATTACACTTGAATCTCAGCACAACAGCCTTCTCGTTTTAACTTCCGATACGTCCACGTTGATAAAAGGTCAACCTTGCGATGATTTTCCAGTTTTGCCGACCGCCAAAGACGGAAATGTTTTTGAAATTCCCGCAAGCGAGTTTGTTTCAGGATTAAAATCGGTGAATTACGCGGCTTCTTTTTTGAATATAAAGCCGGAAATATCTTCAGTTTACGTAGCGTCTGACAAAGCTGTTCCTCTTACTTTTGTTTCCACTGATTCTTTCAGACTGGCCGAAAAAAAAACAAATCTATTTTTTCCGGGCTTTAAAAACATACTTATCCCCATCAAAAGCGTTTCTGAAATATTGAGAATATTTGACGGGAAAAAAGGGATGCTAAAATTAACTTTAAATAAAAACCAGATATTCATTTCCTTGGATGGTATTGATTTTATTTCCCGTCTTACCGAGGGGATTTTCCCGGACTATCAGCAGATAATCCCAACAAAGTTCATTGCTGACGCGGTTTTGGATAAAAATTCATTTGCCGCGGCCATGAAAACGGCTTCAATTTTTTCCGGAAAACTCAATGAAGTAAGCATAGGGGTTGATCCGGAAAGTGATTTTATGACCGTTTCAACTTCCAGCCAAGAATCAGGGGAGCATACGGGAAAAATAAAAGCGAAGACTATCGGGGAGAAAATAAAAATGTCTTTCAATCACAGATACATACATGATTGTTTGCAGCATATTTCTTCTAAAGAAATAATTCTTCGTTTTGCCGGTGAAGAAAAGCCTTTGGTTATTTCAGGGACGGATGACAACTCATTTAGATACTTGGTAATGCCGATGAATACTTTATGATTATGGAAAACGACACCTCTAAAAAAGAAAGCAAGATACCGAATTTAAGGACACTGAAAAGCGACAGCTCCGAATATATAAAAAAGAAAAACATATCAATGCTTGATATGGTCGCCACTGAATCAAAAAGAAAGGCTTCTCGCGCCGCTTCTCGAACAGAAAAAAACACAAAGAATTCTTTTTTGAAAATTTTCATTTTGCTGCTTTTTTTAATGTCTTTAATCGCTACGGGGGCGGCGGGGTATTTGATTGTTAAGCAAAAAACCAAAAAAGAACCCAAGGTTTCAATCTTTCCAAGCCCGGTCATAAGCCCAGATTCGGAAAGGAAAATAAGCGCCGATGAGATTCCTCAAATAATCGAAGAAAAAATTCCCGACGGAGAACTTCGTTACTTTCCTGTCGTTAAAAAATCAGAAGAAGGAATGAAAATTCTTACAACGATTGATTTTTTCAAGAGCATAGGAGTTTCTCCTCCCGTAGGATTGTTAAACTCGTTGGGGAACAGGTTTTATCTGTTTGTTTTCTCTTCATCCGCAAATGAACCGGTTTTTGTTTTTAAGGTCACTTCTTATGAAAACGCTTTTGCGAGCATGATGAGATGGGAGAAAAATATTTTTTCTGATCTTGGGGGCGCTTTGGGCATCAATAAGGACGATATAAAAAAAAGCACATTTAAAGATATAGAGATTAAAAACAGAGACGCAAGGGAATTGTTCGGAGAAAACGGCGACAAACTTATGGCGTATTCTTTTATTGGGAAGAAATATTTAGTGATATCTTTCGGAGAGAAATCTCTTGAAGAAATTTTTAGGAGATTTTCTTCTCCCAGATATTTAAACGAATAAGGAATTGCGGTTTTCATATTCTTTTGTTATTATGGAACCATTATGTTATCGAAAGAAAAAATAGAATATTTTAAAAAGAAACTGGAGGAACACAAAAAAGAGATTGAAAAAGATCTGTCTGAAGTGGCGCGCCCCAATATGCAGACTCCCGGCGATTGGGAGACAACCGCGCCTGACATGAACGTTATGGTGTCGGATAAAAATGAACTGGCGGACACTTTTGAAGAACAAGAAAACAGGGAAGCTATCGAGAACAATTTTGAAAAACATCTCGCATCAATTGAAAAAGCCTTAAAGCGCATTAACGAAGGAACTTACGGAATTTGCAAGACATGCAATAAAGAGATAGAAGAAGAAAGACTCGAGGCTTATCCGATGGCAGAATATTGCATTAAGGACGCCCAAAATAAATCATAAATATAAATTAATTATGTCCGTAAAAGTTCATTCAGTCCAAACAATAGGTTTGGGAGCAAATATCATTGATGTTGAAGCGGACATTTCTCAGGGTCTTCATTCTTTTTCCGTTGTTGGTTTGCCTGACAAAGCGGTTGAAGAGTCAAGAGACAGAATATCGGCGGCCATTAAAAATTCGGGGCTTGTTTCCCCCCAAAAGAAAAACCAAAAAGTCATCATATCTCTTGCTCCGGCTGATCTTAAAAAAGAAGGGCCTATTTTTGATCTCGCAATCTCTCTTGCTTATTTGCTTGCTTCAAAACAAATTTTTTTTGACGCAACAGATAAAATTTTTTTAGGCGAACTGGCTTTGGACGGATTAATTCGCCCCATTAAAGGGGCGTTGGTATCCGTTGGGGCCGCGAAAAAAATGGGCTTTAAAGAGGTTTTTGTGCCTCAAAAAAATGTTCAAGAAGCGAGTTTGGTAAAAGGAATAAAGGTTTTTGGTTGCAAAAACTTAAGCGAACTCATTTCTCATTTCAGTAAACAAAGCGAATTTTCGTTAAAAGAATCCCTCACGACTGAAATAAATTTTAACATCAACAAAGAGAAAAGTGATTTTTCTTTGGGATTTGAAGACGTAAAGGGTCAAGAGAGCGCCAAGCGCGGATTGGAAATAGCCGCGGCCGGAGGGCACAATATTTTAATGGTCGGACCCCCCGGAACGGGAAAAACAATGCTTGCCAAGGCTTTTTCAACCATTCTCCCTCCTCTTTCTTTTGATGAAGCGCTTGAAATAACGGCAATACACAGCGTAAGCGGAGTCTTGAAAGAAGGTTTTATGTTGGAGCGTCCTTTCCGCAGCCCCCATCATACGTCTTCTTATGTTTCAATAATTGGGGGTGGTGTTTATCCGAAGCCCGGAGAAGTAACCTTAAGCCACAGAGGAGTTCTTTTTTTGGATGAGTTTCCTGAATTTGAAAGGAGAGTTATAGAAGCGCTTCGCCAACCTCTGGAGGACGGGAATGTCACCGTTGCAAGGGCGAAAGGGTCGCTAAAATTTCCCGCCAGATTTATAATGGTTTGCGCCATGAACCCCTGTCCTTGCGGGAACAAGGGCTCTCAAAACAAATCCTGTGTTTGTCCGCAAGGGTCACTTGTGCGTTATCAAAGAAAAATTTCCGGACCCATAGTGGACAGAATTGATCTTTGGATTGATGTTCCCCAGGTTGAGTATAAAAAACTTTCCTCAGGGGAGGGAAACGAAGAAAAATCAAAATCAATAAGAGAAAGGGTTATAAAGGCAAGGAAGATTCAAACGGAGAGATTTTTCGGCAAGGGTGGAATTTCTCGCAACGGAAAAACAAAAATTTCAACGAACAGCGAAATGGGAGCGCGCGAACTGGAAAAATTCGCCCCACTCTCGGCAAAAGTAAAAAATATTTTATTGAAAGCGGCCGACAACTTCAATTTTTCGGCCAGGGCTTATCACAGGGTCATTAAATTGGCGCGCACAATTTCAGACCTTGAAGGAGAAGAAAATATTCTTGAAAATCACATCCTTGAAGCTTTGCAATATCGCCCGAAGTGAAGAATTGCGCCCCGGCGGGAATATGCTAAAATAAAAATACAATGAACGCTTTGGACGGGTCCAATTTGATTATTTTTTTTCAATTGTTTCTCTCTCTGACCTTAGGAGGACTTCTTGGACTGGAAAGATCTTTGTCAGGCAAAATGGCCGGAATGAGGACCTATGGGTTGGTTAGCATGGCGTCTTCTTTGTTTGTTATTGTTTCTCGCATTGTTTTTCAGCAAAATAGCGGCATTAGCAACTTTGACCCGTTAAGAATGGCTTCTCAAATAATCGTGGGCATCGGTTTTTTGGGCGCCGGCTTGATTATTTTTAAAGAATCAAAGATAACGGGACTCACAACGGCCGCCGGTCTGTGGGTGGCGGCCGGGATTGGAATGGCGATAGGTTTTGATTTGTATCTTATAGCCGTTTTTGTGACCGTTATAACCTTTTTTGTTTTTACTGTTTTTTGGGCTATTGAAAAAAAACTAAAAAAAATATTGCGTTGATTTTTTGAGCGCGACCGGTTATCAATTATGAAAAAAGTCATCATTGCGGATAATCTTTCTCGAACCCGGGAAGCAGCAAGCTTTCTGGCTGAAGCGATAAAGAAGGGAAAGATTAAAAGATTTTTCAATGCGGTGAATGGCGGCGCGGCGGTAATCGCGTTGACGGGAGAACTGGGAAGCGGAAAAACAAGTTTTACGCAAGGGTTTGCCGAGGAGCTGGGAATCAAAGAAAGATTAACCAGCCCCACTTTCGTCATACAAAAAAAATACAAAATAAACCCGCGAAAAAGAATCGGTTACGATTATTTAATTCATATTGACGCTTATCGCGTAAAAAATCCCAAGGAAATTCTTGATCTCGGCTGGGAAGAAATGGTTTTTAACCCCAAAAACATCATAATCGTGGAATGGGCGGAGAGGGTTAAAGATATTTTGCCCCAAAACCGCGTCCAAATAAATTTCAAGCACCTCAGAGGGGATAAAAGAAAAATAATAATTGGAAAACCGGAAAGTTTTCATAAAAAACAAAGTAACAATAAGGCCGATCGGGGAAAAAACCGCAAAAAGCATTCTTGATTTATTGAAAGAGGTTGCTGAACATCATTGCAAGTTGGCGGGGCGGGAAAGAATCCCGCACTCGCTTTAATGAAATGGTTCAAAGAAAAAGGATTGAAATACAATACATAGAACTTGAGGTCGGCGCTTTTAATGCCGCAGGTGTCAGATTTTGGAAAAATCGCGAGTTCTCCGGTTACAGGCTTAAAATGAGAAAAATTCTTAAATAAAAATCCCGTTCATTGCTTTTTGGCTGGTTCCATCATCTCAAGTATTGACTCCAAAACAATTGGGAGTTTTTTAACCCTGTCCTTTGCGGTAAAATGCCCGCCTTTTTCTTCGGTCAAAAACTTCGCGCGAAGCTTTTTCTCGAAAAAAGATCCATAATGGAGAGATACATAACGATCGTTCTTTGAATGAATGGCTGCGAATTTCGCGCAGCGGGATTTAATTTTTTTCCAATCAATTTCTTTTTTAAAAAAACTGTCCAATTCGCTGTATCCAAGATTGGATGTGAAGCCGGCGACCAAGACGGCTCCGCCGATGCTTTGGCTTTTCCCAAGAGATTCAATATATCTTAATATAGTTATGCAGCCAAGACTGTGTCCTATAAAATAACAATTTTTATCGGGAGAGCTAACGGTTGTTCTTAATTTTTTTACCCATTCTCTCATCGCCGGCTTTGACGGATTGGGCATCTTGGGGCCGGCGACCATGAAACCTTTGTTTGTTAATTCTTTCTTTAGCCATGGCCACCACCCGTCTTGAGGCGAAGATTCCCATCCGTGCACCAAAAACACCTTTTGTTTTTCAGCGCTTTTTTTGTTGCCAATTGAATGTTTCATGTCTTTTCTTTGGATTATAGACCATATTCTCCTCACAGTGAATCGCGCAATGTTTAAACAACGGAGAAAGCCCCGGCAAAAGCATGCAAAAGCGTGAAACGGGACCGATTAATTTTTCTAAAAAAACACTGGACGGCCTGCCGGAGAAAAGGTTGATTAAAAAAAGGAATAAAATGTTATAATCAATTAATGGAAAAAAAAAGAAAAAAAACACTGGTTTTGTTGGATGCTCACGCGATACTTCATCGCGCGTTTCACGCCTTACCTAATTTCACTTCTCCGAAAGGGGAACCGACGGGAGCGCTTTATGGTTTCACCGCCTTTCTTTTGAAAGTAATCCGCGAGTTAAAACCGGATTATATCGCTGCTTGCTATGACTTGCCGGAACCGACGTTCAGAAAAATAACCTACGAGCAATATAAAGGGAAGAGGCCCAAAATGGATGACATCTTGGTTGAGCAAATAAATCGTTCTCGTGATATTTTGGATGTCTTCAAAATCCCCGTTTACGCGGAACCTGGATTTGAAGCGGACGATATACTTGGAACCATTGTTGAAAAAAATTATCCGTCAAATGCCGGTTGTGAATTTGTTAAAAAAAGCAAAAATCGTGAACCCAGAATAATTATCGCTTCTGGGGATCTGGACACGCTTCAATTGGTAAAAGATGACGATGTGGTTGTTTATACATTAAGCAAGGGAATAAAAGAGGCGGTCATATACAATGAAGACAAAGTAAAAGAGCGTTACGGTTTTGAGCCGAAATTGCTGCCCGATTTCAAGGGGCTGAAAGGCGATCCGTCGGACAACATTATTGGAGTCCCCGGAATCGGGGACAAAACGGGAGGAGAACTGATACAAAAGTTCGGAACGATTGAAAATATTTACAAAATACTTAAAAAAGACAAGACTGTTTTGGAAAGGGCCGGCATTAAGCCGAGAACAATCAAACTCTTGGAAGAGAATGAAGAGGAGGCGATGTTCAGCAAGGGGCTGGCGGAAATCAGGCGAGACGCGCCCATAAAATTTTCTCTTAAAGATTGCGAGTGGAGAAAGCAGTTTGATGTTGAAAAAGCGAAAGCGTTATTTAGCGACTTTGGATTCAGGAGCTTAATCCAGAGAATTAACGGGGGCGAACCCCCAAAAAACAAAAACGAAAAAGACCGCCAAGAAAGGAAATCAAAAGAGAAAGAGCTCCGCGACAGATTCAAGGGGACCGTTCCGGACAAGCTTTTCAAAGAAGTTGAGCTTCCTTTGGCGAAAATACTTTCCGAAATGCAAGAGAGGGGGATTCTTTTGGATATTCCCTATCTCGCAAAGTTGTCAAAAGAATATCACAAAGAATTGAGCCGCCTTGAGAAAAAAATATGGTCTTTGGCGGGAAAAAATTTCAACATAAATTCACCCAAACAGGTGTCCGAGATTCTTTTTGAAAAACTGGATTTAAGCGCCAAAGGAATGAAAAAAACCCGGGGCGGGGCTCGTTCAACAAACATTTCGGTTTTAAACAAGCTCAAGGGCGCCCACCCCATCGTAGAAGAAATAATTCATTATCGGGAGTTGAGCAAGTTGGTTTCCACATATATTGACGCTCTCCCGAATATGGTTGACAAGGCGGGAAGGCTCCACACAACTTTTGACCAGGCGGGAACATCCACAGGGAGGATTTCTTCAAAAGAGCCAAATCTTCAAAACATTCCCAAAAGAACAGAGTTGGGAAAAAAAATTCGCAAAGCGTTTATTTCTGACAAAGGCTTTAAGTTGGCCTCTTTTGATTATTCTCAAATTGAATTGCGCGTCGCGGCAATTTTAAGTGGAGATAAAAAAATGATAGAGGTCTTTAAAAGAGGGGGCGACATACACACGGCCGTCGCGTCTGAAGTTTTTAATGTTTCTCCCGATAAAGTAACAAGCGAAATGAGAAGGAGGGCGAAAATAATAAATTTCGGAATCATTTACGGAATGGGAATAAACGCGTTGCGCGCCAATATGGGCTGTTCGCGCGAAGAGGCCAAAATTTTTTATGAGGAGTATTTCAAGGATTTCCGGGGAATGGCCGATTATGTTGAGCGCGTAAAGGAATTTGCCCGTAAAAACGGTTATACCAAAACAATGTTTGGGAGAAAGCGTTATTTTCCCGAAATAAATTCTCCGATAGAATATATCAGAAAAGAAGCCGAAAGGATGGCGGTTAACGCTCCCATACAGGGCACGGCAGCTGACATTATTAAAATGGCGATGGTGAGGATTGACGATTTCCTCAAGAAAAACGGAATCAAAGCGAAGGCGCGTCTTTTGCTCCAGATTCATGATGAACTTTTGTTTGAGATTAAAAATGAAGACATTGAAAGACTGATTCCTCAAATTGCCGAAATCATGGAAAAAGTCTGCAAAGGAGATATCCCCATGGAAGTGAATATTTCCCTAGGCAAAAACTGGGGAGATATGGTATCATGGAGACAATAAATGTATGGAAAAAAAGAGTGTTCTTATAGTGGAAGATGACCAGTTTTTTAGCGGCCTCGTTGCGCAAAAGCTTAACCAGGCCGGCTTTGAGGTTTTGCTGGCCGGGGGAGGAGAGGAGGCCCTGAATGTTTTAAAGGAGAAAACCCCCTCTCTCATTATTCTTGATTTGATGATGCCGGGGATGGACGGCTTTGAAGTTCTCTCAAGGATTAAGAAAGAAGAAAAAACAAAAGAAATTCCCACGGTGGTTCTCAGCAATCTCGGCCAGAGAGATGAGGTTGACAGGGCGATATCGCTCGGGGCGGATGATTTTCTTATTAAGGTTAATTTCACGCTTGATGAGATAGTTGAAAAAGTGAAAGAAATTATTCAAAAAAAATATTTATAAGAAGAAGGGGAAATGCTTTATCTTCTTCACGGAAAAGATACTTTTAGGGCGGGGCGAAAGTTGAACGAGCTTTTGTCCTTTTTTCGTTCAAAAGCGAGAGAGTTGGAGGTTTTGAACATAGATGAAGAAAATTTTGATTCGGCGGAAATGGGAAAGGCTGTGAGATCAAGAACGTTGTTTGCCAAGCGGTATATCGTTGTTTGCCGTCACTTGATGAAAAGGAAAGATTCGCGCGACTTTGTTTTATGTAATCTGAAAAGATTTTCTCTTTCGGAGAATATTTTTCTTTTTTGCGAAGAGGACATTGAAGATAAGGAGCTTGGTCTTTTTAAAAAGGAGGCGGGGAAAATACAACGCTTTGATCCTTTAAAGGGCATTGAATTAAGAAAATGGATTAGTGGAGAAGCGAAGAAGCGCAATTTTGATATTTCTGAAGAAGAAACGAGGAGCGTGATTTTTCAATGCGGTTCAGACCTTGCTCGCATATCTCAAGAGATTGAAAAACTCTCGCTTTGTTCTTTGGGGCGCAAAATGGATGGCGGGCAAATCAAGGGGCCGCTTAAGGGCGACTTTAATGTTTTTCAAGTTTGCGACGCCTTCGCGGAGAAAAACAAAAAAAGGGCGTGGATGCTTTTCCGGCAGGCGCTTTTGCGGGGCGTGACACCGGAAGAAATTTTTTGGAAATTATGGTGGCAAACAAAAACCCTTCTTTTGGTTAAAGGGCTGTTAAAATCAAGTGCAAAAAATGTTCCCAAAGAAAGCGGATTGCATCCTTTCGCGGTTAAAAAAGCGTTATCAGCCTTGCGGAACTTTACGGAAGAGGAATTGCGTTCGCTTTCTTTGTTTTTTGTCGGGCTTTATCACGCGGCGAGACTTGGGGAGGTTGATTTTGAAATTGGCGTGGAAAAAATCTTAATTAAACTTTAAATCAAATCCAGGGGGTTCTTTTTTTGGAAGCCTTTATTATTTTGAAAGCCTCTTCGGGAGAGTCAACAACGGTGTAGATTTTTTCATCCTCTTTGTCAATGGCCTTGAATTTTCCATAAACATCCTTGTCAATCCATTTTAATATAGGGTCCCAATATTCTTTCCCTACGCAAATTACGGGTATTTTGGGGACGATTTTTTTTGTCTGGATAAGCGTTATTATCTCAAAGAACTCGTCTAGCGTGCCGAACCCCCCCGGAAAATAAACATAAGCCTGGGCGGAATAAGACAGGATAACTTTTCTTGTAAAAAAATAATGGAAACCAATCCCCTTTTTTACATATTTGTTTATCCTTTGTTCGTAGGGAAGCTGAATATTTAATCCGACAGAATGGTTTTTTGCTTCATACGCCCCTCGGTTGGCGGCTTCCATAATACCGGGCCCCCCTCCGGTGATTATTGTAAAGCCGGCCTTTCCCAAAAGATTGGCGAGTTTGCGCGCTTTTTTGTAATGGGGGTTGTCTTCCGGAAACCTTGCCGAACCGAAAAAGGTTACTGTTTTTTTAAAATCAGCTAAAAATTGAAATCCCTCAATAAACTCAGCCATTATGCGAAAAATCCTCCATTGGGCCGTTTGTCTAAAATCCCTTTTTTTCGGTTCCGCCTGGGGGAGTTTTGACGCGGGAAGCAAGACATTGGATTTATCGTAATTTGTGTTTTCTTTTTTCATTTTCTTTTAAGGCGGCTTCTGTTTTCGGCTCCATTCGTCGCCGGATTCATCCGTGTCCGCCCACCAGGACTCGAACCTGGGACACTCGGCTTAAAAGGCCGCTGCTCTACCAACTGAGCTATGGGCGGATTTTAACGCGCATTGAATTAAGCCATTAAGCCACTCGACGCGCGTTACTCCTTTATTATAAAGGTAAGTCCACTGAAAACGCTCCCGGCCCCAGCAAAACAAGGGAAACGGAAACAGCCGCCAAGAGCGCGTAAAAAACCAATGGTTGCGGAAACACTTCGCCCGTTCCCGTTTTTGCCGCTTTAAAAATGACGGCCGTCAGCGTTATAAGCAGGGCGAAAAGAGCGGACGGTTGAGTAAAAAGGCCGAGAATCAAAAGCGTTCCGCAGATAATCTCAAAAAAACCTCCCAATTTTTCAACCGCTTTTCTTTTTTGAAAAAATATTTCCAGTCCAAATTTTAAAAAAACAAGCCCCAGGGCCGCGCGCAGAATAAAAATTCCAATAAGCGGATAATTTAAAAGCCCCGGGAAAACGCTTAACATAAGTGAATTATATCTTTAATATGTTTGCCAGTCAATCGTTTTTCCGTTCTTGTCCAAAAGAAGCACTGTTTCTTCATTGTTGTTCCAAAGCTCTTTGTTTTTTCCCAAATATATCCTCCATTCTTTTCCGTAAAAATCGGGATCGCTTTTGTGGTTTTGGACGCAGGCTCGGTAGTTTATTTCTTGCGTAACATATTTTCTGCAGGCTCCGGAAATTTCTGACAGGGTGTCATCGGTGACCGTTTCACATCTTGGAATCTTATTAATAAAATCCAAACAATTTCCATCAAGATGGTCGGGAATGGGGCCTTCACTCGCCAAAGGGCATTCTTTGGCGAGCGGAGGGTAAAAGTTCTGAAACTCTTCAAGGTATCCCATGCACTTATTTACGCGAAAGCTTGTTCCTATGGGGCTTTCTCCCGTTGTAATGTAAGCTTTTTCTCCCGGTTTAAGAAAAATTATTTGCTGGGAATTTATTGTGGCGGGATAAGGCAGGTATGACCCTTTGCCTATTTTTACCGTCTCTCCTTTTTTGTTTTTTAACAACCACCCGGTCAAAAGGATAAATTTCTCATTGACCGGCGAAGCTTTGATTTCAATGTATTCTTTTTGGGGAGAAGATTCTTTCGCTCCTGATCCGACAACGAGGGTGGCTCGATATTTAAAGGCGGAATCTTTCTCTTCTCCTCTTTTTAAGGAAGGCGCGTTATCGGCCTCTTTTTTTGTTTGGTAGATAATTTCTTGTTGGTGTGTCGTCATCGGCTTGTTTAAAAACGGACCGCTGCGCGCCGAAGGCCTTGACGGCCCACCCGTAAAATACCAGACCAAGGCGAGTCCGATGAGTATCAGTATCGTGTAAACCAAATCTTTTTCCGCTTCATCCATTGTAAATATGATAGCAGTTTAAAAAGGATATGAGAATACCGAAGACGGGTGACAATGTCTCGCGTTTTTATAATTTTTGGTGGACGGAACAAAAGTGAGCGCTTCTTTGCCCTATTTTGATTTTTTTTATGGTTCCGCCGTCGCTTTTGGCGCATTTTGCGCCGGCCATTTGGTAAGCGCGGCGAATTTTTTGGTAACTCCCCATTCTGCCGAACGCGTCGCGGTAGTCAATATACGAACTCCCTCCGGCTTTTATCGCGCGCCTGAGTATCGGCCTTATGGATGAATATATTTTTTTAATCTCTTCCGCGCTCAATTTATTTGTTTTTTTTGCGGGATGAACCCCCGCCATCCACAGTATTTCGTCCGCGTAGATATTGCCGATGCCGGCGATTATTTTGGGATCCATCAATGTTTGCTTAATTGCGCGCGAGCCGCGCAGGCGTTCCTTAAAATTTTTAAGAGTGAAGTTTTTGTCAAAAGGATCCGGCCCCAATTCTTTAATATCCTTTAATTCTCCAAGATTGTCAGTTTCCCAGAGGAGAACTTTGGCGAATTTTCTCATGTCGCACAATGCTAACTGATTTCCGTTTGATAAAAAGAAAATCAAATGAATGAAGCGGTTTTCCGGGTCATCTCGCAGCGGTCCGGGAATGGCGCTTTCCCAGCGCGCCGAAGATTTTTCTTTTATTCGCCGCCATTTTCCATAAAGCAGGTGCCCGGTCATTTTTTGATGAACCAAAAGCGTTACGCCTCCGGATAGGTGGATTAAGACGTTTTTCCCTTTTCTTTCCGCTTTCAATATTTTCTTTCCGACAAGCTTTTTTTTGAACAAGAAAAAACTTTTTGGAAATTGGATGTATTTTACGCGGTCAGTCCAAACATCCCTGATTTTTAATCCAGGCAAAACGCGATTCAGTTCGCTGGCGATTGTTTCCACTTCAGGCAACTCCGGCATGTATTCAGTATATCCCAACGCGCGAAACATTGTAAATCGCGTTGATGGCTTTCGCAGGGTGACCGCTCTTGCAAGCCGATTTTTTGAACTCGCTTTGATAAAATTTGCAAAAAAACGGAGTTTTTGGTATAGTAAGCCCAATGTTAACCGCAAAGAAAAAACAACCCATTATTGAAAAATATAAAATTCACGAGAAGGACACAGGTTCTCCCGAGGTTCAGATTGCCGTTTTGAGCGCAAAAATAGACGCTCTGGCGAAGCATCTTAAGAAAAACCACAAGGATAACCACTCAAGGAGGGGTCTTTTGAAGATGGTTGCGGAAAGAAGAAAGCTGATGAGTTATCTGCAAAAAAAGGACGAAAAAAGATATAATTCTTTGATGAAAAATCTGGGAATCAAAAAGGCCAAGAAAAAATAATACTCTTTGAAACGATAATAATATGCTCTCTCTCGGAAGTTCACCAAAATACAAAAATCAGCGCGTTGCTGTTTTTATTGACGTGCAAAATCTTTATCATTCGGCGCGCGCCATTTATCAAAAAAGAGTCAATTTTAAAGAACTTTTAAATGATTCCGTCGGCCAAAGACAGCTGATTCGCGCCTTTGCCTATGTTGTGAGGACAAAAACGGGCGAGGAGAAGCCATTTTTTGACGCCCTGGAAAAATTGGGGATTGAAATGAGGGTAAAAGATCTGCAGGAGTATTATGGGGGAATGAAAAAGGCGGACTGGGACGTGGGGGTTGCCGTTGACGCCATCAAAACCTCTCAAATCGTGGATGTCGTGGTAATCGCCAGCGGAGACGGAGATTATATTCCTCTTGTTGAATATCTGAAGAACCAAGGAAGAAGAGTAGAGGTCATAGCTTTTGGCAGATCCACCTCGTCAAAACTCAAAGAAGTTACCGATGAGTTTGTGGATTTGGACGAAAACCCGAAGAAGTATTTAATAAAAGGATAGGGTTTGAAATTTTATCAGTAATTTATTGTTTGCCTGTTCGTGTGCTTGGTTTGCGGATAAGTAGAACATAAAACAAAAACCAATGTTTGGTGTTCTAAAATCCGAAAACCAGGGATTCCGAACAGCTAAAAACAAATGAATAAAAAAGAATATTCCGTTGATTTCGGTGGCAAAAAACTTTTCGTTGAGATATCCGACCTGGCGGATCAAGCGGACGGTTCCGTTCTTGTCAGATACGGGGAAACGACCGTTTTTGCCACTGCCGTTATGTCTAAGAACGTGAGAGAGGGTCTCGATTTCTTTCCCCTCTCTGTTGATTACGAGGAAAAATTTTACGCAGCCGGACAAATTTTGGGGAGCCGATTTTTGCGTCGCGAAGGCAGGCCGTCCGAAGAAGCGATTTTGACCAGCCGCGCCATAGATAGGACAATCAGGCCCCTGTTTAATAAAAAAATAAGGAATGAGGTCCAAGTTGTGGTGCTGGCCCTCTCTGTTGACAAAAAGAACGACCCCGACATTCCGGCGATTATTGCCGCGTCACTCGCCCTGGGTATTTCCGATATTCCCTGGGGGGGGCCGATTGGGGCGGTCAGGGTTTGCCACATTGGCGGAAAGTACGTGATTAATCCAACACGCGAAAAAGAGGAAGAGGTTGGTTTGGAGCTGCTTGCCTGCGGAAGAGATGGAAAAATAAACATGATAGAGGCCGAGGGGGCGCAAGCAAAAGAAGATATCGCCGTTGCGGCGATGAAAGAGGCGGTTGTCGAAATAGAAAAAATCCAAAAATTTCAGGAAGACATAATAAAAGAGATCGGCAAAAAAAAGCGCTCGGTGGAAATCAAGCCGGATCCGGAGGGGATGGAAGAACTTTTCAATGAAAAAATTTTTTCAAGAATGAAGGAAATTATTTACGGGGGAGAGATGGGAGATTTGAATGTTTTAAAAAAGGAATGGTTCAGTGAGGTTGAAGAAAATATCGGAGAAGGGAACAATCTTTCCGCGGACGATTTTTTTGAAGAGAAAATAAACGACATAATACACGAAGAAATAATAAATAACGAAAGGCGCCCTGACGGGAGAAGGCTCGACGAAGTAAGACCGATTTCCGCCGAGGTGGGGGTTTTGCCTGTTGTTCACGGTTCCGGCGTTTTTTACAGGGGGGGAACGCATGTTCTTTCCGTGGTTACTCTCGGAGGGGCAAAAGACGCTCAGTTAATAGAAGGAATGCAGGTGCAGGCTACCAGGCGTTTTATGCATCATTACAATTTCCCCCCTTTTTCAACCGGCGAAACGGGAAGAATGAGCGGAACGGGCAGAAGAGAAATAGGCCATGGCGCGCTCGCGGAAAAAGCCCTCTCGGCCGTTATTCCGAGTCAGGATGAATTTCCGTACACGATAAGGATTGTTTCCGAATCAATGGCGTCCAACGGTTCCACCTCTCAAGGGTCAATTTGCGCTTCCACGTTGGCATTAATGGATACGGGAGTGCCAATCAAAAACCCGGTGGCCGGTATCGCCGTGGGGTTGATGCTGAAAGATGACAAAAACTACAAAATAGTGACTGATATCCAGGGGCCGGAAGATCATCACGGCGATATGGATTTTAAGGTGTCCGGGACCAAAGAAGGAATTACCGCCATCCAAATGGATGTTAAGGTCGGGGGAATTACAATTGAAATTTTAGAAAAAGCTTTGGAACAAGGGAAAAAGGCGCGCGAAGAGATACTGAAAGAAATGCTGAAGGTTATCCCCGGTCCGCGCGCAGAGTTGTCCCCCACGGCTCCGAGAATAGTAAAAATTATGATTGACCCGTCCAAAATCGGAACAGTTGTTGGTCCGGGCGGGAAAACGATCAACGGCATTATCGAAAAAACCGGCGTTGACATAAATATAGAGCAGGACGGATCCGTGTTTATTCTCGGCAAAGACAAAGACGCCATGGAAAGCGCCAAAAAAATGGTGGAAGGGCTTGTCCATGAATTCAAGGAGGGTGAGGAAGTTGAAGGTCCTGTTTCAAGAATATTTGACTTTGGGGCGATGATTCAGATAGGGCCGAATCAAGAGGGGATGGTTCATATTTCAGAACTTGCTCCGTTCAGGGTCAACAAAGTGACCGATATTGTCAATCTTGGCGATACGGTAAAAGCGAAAGTTATCAATATTGACGAAAAAGGCAGGGTTAATCTTTCCATCAAGAGACTTGATCCCAATTGCAAAGTTCCGAAAAATGACGGAAGGACTGGTTATAGGGGGCGCAGAACGGGAGAAAGGGGCGCCGGTCGATAAAGCTTTAAAAGAGGAAGCTAAAAAATAATGAAAGAAGAAATTAAAGAATTTAAGAAATACAGCGCCGAAGACATTAAGTTTTTTGATGCTTTGGCGGAGGAATATGGGTTGGAGCAGGATGCTGAATTTTTGATTGTCAACAAGGACGGCAAAAAAACGTTCATTCCCAAGGCGAGAGAAATTCCAACAAAAAGCGGTTCGGTCAAGATAAGGGAACTTATTGAAAGGGCCATAAAGGAAGAATAAAAAAATGAAACCAAAAAACAGCGTCTCCGCGGGAGACGCTGTTTGGTTTTATGGGAGGTTTTCTATTCTTCTGATCAACTCCCACCCTTCTCTTTTTATTCCATCCGGAACATCCTTGCGGGAAAAAATTTCCTTGAATATTTCAAGTCCTTTTTTGGCGATTTCCCTGTTTCCGTAACTCCACTGCCACATTTGGCAGGAGTATAAACATCTGTCAAGGAGTTTTTTTGTTTCCCCGTTTTCTGTTTCGTGGAACAGAGAAAGGACCA
>Ga0256830_1000396_pt1 | contig 36073 bp, 27 predicted proteins | sample 128326metaG_FD_190537 | JGI IMG/M metagenome (GOLD analysis project Ga0256830, IMG submission 190537) | Hydrothermal vent microbial communities from Lau Basin, Pacific Ocean - 128-326 | ecosystem: Environmental > Aquatic > Marine > Hydrothermal vents | place: Pacific Ocean: Lau Basin | collected...
GGGGCCGAGGTTGACCGGAGAGAACGAACCGGCCTCGCCGTTGCCGGGGTAGAGGTAGAAACCGACGCTCTCCCCGTCGTGGAACCAAGGGACCCGGATCTCGCCCTTCTCGTCGGTCACCTGCCGCGGGAAGAGCTGGCGCATCCAGGGGATGTCCGAGATGGGCAAGGGCTGGACACCGAGGTTCGGGATGGGAAGCCCCGCCTCGTCGAGGAACCGGAAGGTGACGCCGCCCTCCGGCGGAGCGAGGTGGAGGTCCTGCTCGACCTCGGCGCCGGGAACGGTCGCCGCCGAAGGGACCTCGGCAAAGGCGTACTGGTCGTCGTGACGGGCCTCGAGGGCGTAGCGCCGGCCCGGAGTGAGATGGACCCGATAGTGACCTTCATCGTCGGTATAGACCTGGCCGAGGAGGACCCGATGCCACACGCCGTCCTCGGTCTTGATGCCCATGTTCCCCATCCCACCATCGAATCCGTCCCAATCGACCTCCGGCGGCTCCCCGTCGGTCGGGATGGTGATCAGGTTGAAGCGGGCCTCGGGCAGCGGCCGCCCGTCGACGTCGTAGATGGTCCCGAACAGGACCGCCCGGCGACCGATCTCGGCTTCGCCGGAGAAGACGTCGCCGGGGCCGACCTCGCCGCGTCCCCAATCGAAGTACCAGCCCTCCTTGCGTACGGTGAACACGAACTCGCCGACCATGGGCGGCGTCAGCCGATGGAGTCCAGGCTCGCCCTCCACTTCCTCGGCGGTCATCCAACCCAGGGCCTCTTCGGCGGCCTCTTCGTCGCTCCGCGGACTGAGGAGGTTCACGCCGTAGACCTCCTGCTTGTAGCGGGACATCAAGGAAGCATAGGTCTGGCGCGGCACCGGCTGGAGGGCCTCCTCCGGCCGGACCTCGGCCTTGCGGAGCCCCTCGGCCTGGAGGAAGGCGAAGCGCACTTCGGCGCCGGAAACCGGCTCGCCCTGGTTGGGTTCGCGAACGCGCACCTCGAGACGCGGGGCACGCGGGAGCACGAAGGTCCCCGGCTGCTCGCTCCTCGACTCGGCGACCGACACCTCGGCCGCCACCGGCCCGTCCGGCGACGCTACCTCGTACGCCCAGTGCGACCCGTCCGCCTCGAGCACCGGCAGCGGGATCTCGGTCGCGGCAGGCAGCCGGTCACCGCTTCCCGTCACCAGGGTGACCTCCTCCGCCGGGACCTCCTCCCCCGACCACCGGTCCAGGAACCGCGGGGTCAGGACCTCGTCGTGGCGCTCGGGCGCCGGCTCGCCCGCCAGGGGCTCGCCGGCGACCGGAGCAGGCGCCTCCCGGACCTCCTCGGCCCCACCGCCCTCACCGGGCCGCCCGCCGGCCAGGAACCACAGCAGGCCCAACCCGACGAGGACGAGGACCGCAAGGAACAGGAGACGCCGATCCATGCCTAGCACCCGGGGTCAGGAGGCGGCAACTGGCCGAACCCGGCATCGGCGGAGCCCAACGTGCCACCGAGGCCATCGGCGCCAGGCTGCCCCTCGGGGAAACCGCCTCCTCCCCCCAGCCCTCGGCCGCCGGCAAGCCCACCGATGGCCGTCACGCTGCCGCTCCCGGTCACGTCATCGAGCCTCCCCAAGCCCCGCACGGGGGGGGGAGCAAGAAGGGCCTTCTTCACGCCCCCCACGCTACACCTCCGCCTCGCCCCGTCAAGTCCACCACGGGAGCGAGGAGAGATAAGGGAACTCCTAGGCCCCTGCGCCAGGCGTCAGTCGTAGCGGTAGAAGCCCTCGCCGGTCTTGCGGCCCAGTTTGCCGGCGGCGCGCATGCGGCGCAGGTTCGGGGCGCAGCGGAACTTCGGGTCGCCGAACTGCTCGTGGAGGTAGTCGAGGATGTCCACCACCACGTCGATGCCGATGAGGTCGGCCAGGGCCAGCGGGCCCATCGGGTGGTTCATCCCGTACTTCATGATGGTGTCGATGTCCTCCGGCGTGGCGACGCCCTCGTAGAGGCAGAAGGCGGCCTCGTTGATGAGCGGCATCAACACGCGGTTGCTGACGAAGCCGGCGTAGTCCTGGGCCACGCCGACCACCTTGTCGAGCCCCTCGGCGATGGCCTTGGTCCGGGCCACGACCTCGTCGGAGGTCTTCTCGCCGCGGACGATCTCGACCAGCTTCATCAACGGCACCGGATTCATGAAGTGCATGCCGATGACCGACTCGGGGCGCCGGGTCACGGCGCCGAGCGCGGTGATGGAGATGGACGAGGTGTTGGACGCCAGGATGGCGTGCTCCGGCGCGTGCTCGTCGAGCGCGCGGAACACCTCCTCCTTGACCTGGGGGTTCTCGAACACGGCCTCGACCGCCAGATCCACCGCCGCTACCGCCTGGGCGAGGTCGGTCTCGGGCAGGACCCGGGCCAGCACCGCGGCGGCCTCGTCCTCGGTCATCTTCTCCTTCTTCACGAAGCGCTGCAGCGACTTCTGGATGCCCGCCCGGGCGCGCTCGAGCGCGGCCTCGGAGGCGTCCACCAGGTGGACCTCGTGGCCGAAGGTGGCGAAGGTCTGGGCGATGCCGCTACCCATGGTGCCGGCACCGATGACGGCGACGTCGAGTCGTTCGGTCATGTCGTCGAAGGGGTTCGTGGGCTCGGGGAAGGGTCTAGAGGAGCTCGACCGACAACGCCACCGCGTTGCCGCCGCCGAGGCAGAGGGTGGCGAGACCGCGCTTGCCGCCGCGCTGCTTCAGCGCGTGCAGCAGGGTCACCAGGATGCGGCAGCCGCTGGCGCCGATGGGGTGGCCGAGAGCGACCGCGCCGCCGTGCACGTTGACCTTCGCGGGGTCGAGGTCGAGGCTCTCGATCAAGGCCAGCGAGCCGACGGCGAAGGCCTCGTTGATCTCGACGAGGTCCATGTCGTGGCGCGACAGGCCGGTCCGGGCCTCCCAGTTCTCGACCGCCGACTTCGGCGCCATCATCACCCACTCCGGCGGCATGCCGCCGGCGGCGTAGCCGGTGACCCGCGCCATCGGAGTGACGTCGAGCCGCGCCGCGGCGTCGGCCGAGAGCACGGTGACGGTGGCGGCGCCGTCCGAGATCTGCGAGGCGTTGCCGGCGGTCACGCTGCCGCCCTCCTTGAACGCCGGGCGCAGCTTGCCGAGCGACTCCATCGTGGTGTCGGGGCGCACGCCCTCGTCGCGGTCCACCACCTTGGGCTCGCCCTTGCGCTGCGGCACCTCGACCGGGAGCACCTCGTCCGCGAAGGCGCCGGACTCCCACGCCGCGGCGGCGCGGCGGTGCGACTCCAGCGCGAAGGCGTCCTGCTCCTCGCGCGAGATGCCGTACTCGTCGGCGACCAGCTCGCCGGTCAGCCCCATGTGCAGGCCCGAGTAGACGTCGGTCAGGCCGTCCCACACCATCGCGTCCACCAGCTCGGCGTTGCCGAGCCGGGCGCCGGTGCGCGCCGAGGGCACCAGGTACGGCGCCTTCGACATGCTCTCCATGCCGCCGGCGACGAGGACGTCGGCGTCGCCGGCCTTGACCGCCTGGGCGGCGAGCATCACCGACTTCAGCCCCGAGCCGCAGACCTTGTTCACGGTGAACGGCGGCACCGCGTCGGGCAGGCCCGCGCCGCGCGCCGCCTGCCGCGCCGGGTTCTGGCCGACCCCGGCCTGCAGCACGTTGCCGAGGACGACCTCGTCCACGGCGTCCGGAGCGACGCCGGACCGACGCAGGGTCTCGGCGACGACGAGGGCGCCCAACTCGGGGGCGCGGAAGCTGGAGAGGCCGCCGAGGAAGCGCCCCATGGGGGTGCGCACGGGGCCGGCGAGGAGGACTTCGGTCATGGGTTCCTGGGGCGCCTCGGGACGGGGATGGAGGCGCGCGGGGCGGGGGATTCTACCCCTCCCCCGAAGCCGCTCCCAGGGAAGCGGAACGCCCCGGCGCCAGTCCTGCGCGCTCCAGGTCGCGACGCAGCGGCAGGGCGCGCTGCGCCGCGGCTCGCCGCGCCGGGTCGAGCTCGGCGACCAGGAGCATGCCGTCGTCGGTCCGCGCCACCTCGTCGCCGAAGGGGTCGCACAACGCCGCGCTGCCGGGGAACTCGAGCGGACGTCCCGGCTCGAGTTCGGCGCGCCCGGCCCGGTTGCAGCCGAGGACGAAGACCTGGTCCTCGCAGGCCCGCGCCCGCAAGAGGAGCTCCCAGGCCGCGGCCCGCGGCGTCGGCCACTGCGCCGGCACGCAGAGGAGGTCGCAGTCCTGGAGGAAGGCCTCGCGGGTCAGCTCCGGGAAGCGCAGTTCGTAGCACACCAACGCCAGCACCCGGCCCACGCCGTCGAGGTCGAAGGCGCGCGGCGCGGCGTCGCCGCGGGCGACCTGGCGGCCCTCGCCGGTCGGCGAGAACAGGACGCGCTTGGCCCACGGCCGCAGCACGCGCTCGCCGCCGAGGACGACGACGCGGTTGAGCGGACGCTCGCGCCCCGGCTCGGGGTCCGCCACCGAGCCCAGGACATGGACGCCGAGGTCGCGCGCCGCGCCGTGGAGCTCGGCCACCGCGGCGGCGCTGCGGACCAGGAGGTCGTCGGAGTACGACGGCAGGAACGAAGTGGTCCACTTCTCGGGCAGGAGCAGGAGCCGCGCCCGGGCCGCCGCGGCTTCCTCCAGCCCGGCCCGGGCCACCGCGGCGTTGTGCTCGACCTCGCCGGGACGGACGTCGAAGGGCAGGGCGGCGACGCGGAAGGGCGCGGAGTCGGCGGACACGGGCATGGCCGGAAATGGACGGGAATCGGGACCGAGGCTATCCTATTCGCCCTCGGTGCCGCGAGGCATCCCGGGAGTGGGGACGTAGCTCAGTTGGGAGAGCGTCGCGTTCGCAATGCGAAGGTCGTGGGTTCGAGTCCCATCGTCTCCACCATTCCCGCCCCGATGCGCTCCGGGGCGCGCCCGGCCGGCGAAGGCCGAGCCCCCGGCGGATTCCACCCCTTCTAGTCGGCGGCCCGGGAATCCGGTTCCGATTGGTCACCGGTGAGGCGACGGAGTTCGGCGAGACGCTCCAGCGCGCCGGGCCAGTCGTTGGCGATGCGGACGACCTCCTCCAGGGCGTCGCGCTCGGCCTCCAGGTCGCCGCGTCCGCGGGCGACCATCGCCCGGTCCCAGGCCTCGCCGGCGGCGGCCACCGCCTCCTCCAGGCGCGCCGCCCGCTCGGCGGTGTCCTCCCAGCCGAAGCCGACCGACTCCTCGAGGATCTTGCGGTAGAGCTCCAGGGCGTGGACCGCCTGGCCGTCGAGTTCGTAGGCCCGGGCGAGACGGTAGTCCAGCCGATGCTGCTCCTCGTCGGCGAGCTGCACCAGTTCGCCGCGGCGCTCGGGGGCGAGGTCGGGCGCCAGTGCAGCGGCCGCGGCGACGTCGGCGCGCGCCTCCTCCGGGCGCCCGCCCCGCACCGCGAGGTCGGCGTGGCCGAGCAGGGCCGCGGCTTCCTGGCGCGCGGCGAGTTCCTCGGCCAGGTCCCGGACCTCCGGGTCCTCCGGCGCCAGACGCTCGGCGTCGCGCACCCAGAAGAAGGCCGAGCCGAGGTCGTCGGCGTCGAGCGCTTCGCGCGCCATCTCGAGGTCGGCGCGGACCAGGTCCTCGAGCAGGGCGTCGAGCCGGCGCTCCGCCCGGCTGTCCGGGCCGAGGGCGCGCGAACCGTGCAGGAACGCGGTGAGGGCGCGTCGGTCGCGCTCGTGGCGCAACTGGTCCAGACCCTCGAAGTAGAGCGACTCGCCGTAGCGACGCAACTCCTCCAGGTGTCCGCGCGTGCGGTCGAGCAGGACCGCGGCCCGCTCCAGGGTCGGGTCCAGGGACAGCGCCTGCTCGAACAACGGCACTGCCTCCTCCTCGCGGTCCGCCTCCATCAGCGCGAAGCCCTGCTCGGTCAGGACCCGCGCCTTCTGCCGGCGCGCCCGGTCGCGGAGCTCGACGAGCTCGTCGCGACGGTCGGGTGGCGCGAGGGCCTCGAGTCGGTCGAGCAGCGCGAGGGCCTCGTCGGTGCGTTCCAGCGCGAGGAGGTCGCGGACGTGGTCCTCGGCCCGGAAGTAGCGGGTCCGCTCGATGCGCGCAGCGAGCTCGGGGTCGGCATCGGGGTCGCCGGCCGCCTCGTAGGCCAGCAGGGCGAGCGCGTAGTCGCGGCGCTCGAAGGCCGCGTCGCCGGCGGCGAAGCGGGTCGAGCTCTGGCAGGCCGCGAGCACGACCACCGGGAGGAGGGCGGCGAAGGTGACCGGACGCATGGACCCCATTGTGACGCGCGCCGGGGGCCGCGTCCTGCCCCAATTCCACCGGCTTCCGGCCGGGGAGCGGCGTCAGGTGCGCATCCGGGCGGAGGCCGCCATGCCGAGGCCGCCGAAGAGGCCGAGGGGACCGAGGCCGGCGAGCCACGGCGACAGGGCGCCACGGGTGGCGAAGTCGCGCAGGACCAGTTCGACGACGAAGGCGAGGGCGCAGAGGCCGAGGCCGCTGGCGAGGCCCTCCAGCGAACTGCGTCGCTCGAAGCGCAGGGCGAAGGGCAGGCCGAGGGCGAGCAGGACCAGCGGGGCCCAGAGGGCGGCGCGCCAGCTCCAGGCCAGGGTCGCGGCCTGGCGGTGGCCCGGGTCGGCCGCCAGGAGGGCGCGGCAGTCGGCGACGGTCAGGTCGAGGGGGCGGACGCGGGCGAACCAGGCGCGCTCGCAATCGGCCGGGGCCAGGCCTTCGCGCGAGAAGAGGCGCAGCGGGCTCTCGCCGCCCCCATCCACCAGGCGGCCGTTCTCGAGCTCCCAGGCGTCTCCGGTCCAGGTGGCGGCGTCGGCGCGGACCAGGCGCTCACGCTCGGCGCCCGGCAGGAAGACCTGGAACTCGTGGATGCGCGGCCCGCCGCTGGCGGCCGGCACGAACTCGGCGGCGTGGAGACGGAACCCGCCCGGCGCCCGCACCCAGAGGTCGGTCGGCTTCCAGGGACGCTGCTCGAGGAGCGGCAATCGCAGCGACTCGTGCGCCGAGCGCAGGCGCGGGAAGCCCAGCTCACGCAGCTGGCCGAGGGCGAACGCGATGGCGAAGGCGGCGACGAACATCGGCAGGAAGGCGCGCCATGCGCTGCGTCCGGCGACCAGGGCGGGAATCCACTCGTGATTGCGCAGGAAGCTGGTCACGGTGCCGAGAGCGGCCAGCAGGGTGACGTAAGGGCCGAGCTGGACCAGCAGGAACGGGAGGCTCATCAGGGCGAAACGGGCGACGTCGGCGGAATCCACGCCGAAGCGCGCGGCCTGCCCGTACTCGTCGGCGTGCCCCAGCATCTCGAGGCTGCTGAACAGGGCCAGCAGGCCGAAGGCGATGACCGCCCACCACGCGAGGTAGTTGCGGAGGACGTAGCGGTCGTAGCGCTGCATGGTCAACGGAGCCGGGAAGCGCCGCGGGAGAGGAGGACGACGAGCGGGAGCAGCGCCAGGAAGGGGATCCAGCCGGCGAGGCGCGGCTCGACGGCGTCCGATTCGTAGAGCGCTTCGCCGACGTAGTAGGCGGGGTAGAAGACCAGCACCAGGAGCCCCATCGCGGCGCCGAGGCCGGCGAGGAAGCCGCCGCGGCGCAGGCGCCAGCCGATGAGGGCGCCGATGAGCCCGAGCGGAAGGAGGCAGGCCGACAGGGCGCGGCGCTGGGCGATGGAGTGGAGGGCGCTGCGCTCCTGCTCGGGATCGAGGTCGCCGCGGGCCAGCCGCCGGAGGAGCTCCGAGGTCGGCAGGTCCTTGGCGCGGTACTCGGGGAGGTTGTTGGCGACGACGCTGGCGAGGTCGAGGACCAGGAAGGTGGTGCCGTCGTTCTGGACCGTCCACCCCGCCTCCTCGTCGGTGGTGCTGAAGGCGCGCAGGCCCTCGAAGGAGAAGATCACACGCTCGCCCTCGACACGCAAGCGGGCGCGGTCGGCCAGCACCCGGAGTTCGCCGACCGCCAGCGGCAGCTCGCGGTCGGGCGAGGCGCCGCGGAACTGGAGGAGGACGTCGCGAAAGGCGCCGTCCTCGTCGCGCCCGTTCCAGAGCAGGTGGAGCCCGCCGTGGTGGAGTTCGCTCGCCCCCGGCCGCGTGTTCTCCAGGGCGGCGACGCGCACCCGCGCGCCGAGCTCGCGCATCTTGCGGTAGAGGTCGGGAAGCACCTCGGAGCTGAACGGGTGGAGCGCCGCGGCGGTGAGCGTGCCCAGGAGGGCGGCGGGCAGGAGCAGCCGCGCCGGATGCGCGCCGGCGGCGAAGGCGGCGACGTGCTCGCCGTCGGCGGCCATCCTCCCGTAGCCGAACACCACCGCGGTCAGGAGCGCCAGCGGCAGGAAGTAGGGCAGGGCCTGGCCGACGATCAGCGGCACCAGCGACATCGGCAGCCACACCGGGGCACCCTGACTGATGGAGGAGGCCCGAACCAGGCCGCCGAGGCCGATCAGGAAGGTGACCCCGCCGGTCGTCAGGAGCAGCCTGCCGACGAGTTCCAGGAGGTGGGCGCGGGCGAGCCGCATCGCCCCATGGTCCCCGGGACGGCCACCCGGCACAAGCCGGGGTTATCCTCCCGCCGTGCACCCCCTCCACGTGCGCGCCCTGGACGTCTGGCGGGACGCCCGCTGCGGCGATCCGCTGCTGTCCGACCTGCTCGACCGCGCGCTGCGCGGCGAGGGAGAGGTGCTCCGGCTCTCGCCGCGGCGGCTGGTGCTCCGCCTCGCCGACGCCGACGGCGCGCCGTGGGTGCTCAAGCTGGACGCGCCGCAGCGCCGCTGGGAAGGGGTGCGCCGGCTGCGGACTCCCCCACCCCTGCGCGAGGCTCGGCTCGCGCGGCGGCTCGCAGCGCGGCTGCCCGAGTTCCCGCCGGCCCGGGCCGCGAGCGCGGGACGAGGGCGCTCACTCCTGGCGCGCCCCTTCGTTCCGGGCGCCGACGCGGCCCGGACCGCGCTCGAGGCGCCCGAAGCGGTGGCCCACGGGCTGGCCCGTCTGCACGAGCTCGGCTGGAGCGACGACGACCTGAAGGCCGAGGACCTGTTGTGGACGCCGACCGGGGCGCTCCTGCCGATGGACCTCGGCCGCGCGCGGCTCCACGGCGGAGCGACCCCGGAGCGCCGGCGGCGCGGCGACCGCATCCGACTCCTGGCCTCCCTCCCCCCTGCCACGGCCGCACGGCTCGCCGCCCCGGTCCTCGACGCAGCCGGGTCGCGCGACGACCCCGAGGAACTGCTCGTCGCCGCGGGCACGCGGCGCGAGCGGGCGCTGCGCCGCCAGGCGCGACGCGCGCTCCGTGAGAACCGCGACTTCCGCCTCCGCCCGGACGGCGGCATCGAGCGCCGCGAGCCGCCCGACGGCATCGAGGAGGTCCACCTGCTCGGCCGCCGCGCCGCCCGGGCGCTGTGGCTGCGTCGCTACGAGGACGAACTCCACGGCCGCCCCGGGCCGCGGGTCGTCGCCCTGACGCCGCGCGCCGACGGCTGGGCCGTGGTCCTGCGACGGCCTGCGGGCTAGAACGGCCGCGACGCGCGCATCCGCGCCAGCAGCTCCATCGAGAGCGCCAGGAAGAGGCCGCCCGCGAGCCCGGCGATGGTGCAGAACAGGTAGAGGCCAGCGGTGGTCGGCACCTGCTTGGCCCTCTCGGGACGGGCCCGCATGGCGTCGGTCATCACCGAGAAGTCGAGCCCGGCGCGGACGTGGAAGTCGAGCTCGCTGCGCCGCGAGGCCACCTTCTCCCAGTACGAACGCGCGGAGGCCAGATGGCTCTGGCGCTCGGCGACCTCGGCGCGATAACTCGGCACCCGCTGCAAACGTGGCTCGATCTCGGCGATGCGCTGCGCCCACACCGCACGTTGGGCGTCGTAGCTGGCTTCCACTACGTCCATCGCCGCCAAACGGCGCATCCATTCCGTGACCTGGGCGTCGCGGGTGGTGACCTCGGAGTCGAGCCGCATCTGCTCCTCGGCGAGCTCCTCGGCCTCGCGCTGCACGACCTCGAGCTCTCGCTGCAGGCGCTGGATCTCGGGGTGGACGTCGCGGTATTCCAGCCGCGCCACGGCGAGCTGGGCCGAGAGGTCCCGCGCCCGGGCCAACAGCTTGTCGAACGCGTCGTTGCGCTGGAACTTCCGCAACGAAGTCAACATCTCCGGACGCTCGGCCAGCGCCGCCTCGAGCACCGGACGCTCGGCCTGCCCCTTGACCCGATGGAGCTCCAGCTGCAGCAACTGCTCCTCGACCTTGCGCCGCTCGGTCAGGAGTTGGGCCGTCTCGCTGTCGAGGTCCACGGTGTCGATGCTCGCGAGATAGTCCACCAGCGCCTGATGGGCCTCGCGGTACCTCTGCTCCGCCAACGGCTCCTCGCGGACGAAGGCCTCGAAGGAACGCCGCAGCGATGCCAACGTGATCTCCTCGAGCTCGGCCTGGAAGGCCTCGGCGTAGTCGTTGGCGAGCTCCGCCGCGAGTTCCGGCGTCGGCGCGTAGGCCAGGACCTGGATGTTGCCGCCGCGGTCGATGTTGCCGCGGATCGCCTTGCGCAGGGCCCGCGGGTCGTAGTCGGGATGCTCCGCGGCCATCCGGTCGTAGACCGCTCCGCTGGCGAAGATGCCGAGCGCGCCGACCCGCGCATCGTCCGAGAGATCGGGAAGGAGCGGCCCCTTGGGCAGGTTGCCGCCCTCGGTGGACAGCGAGATGCCCACCGGGTCGTTGGGGATCATCACCGAGGCCGCAGCCACGTAGTCCGGACCGACCAGACGCGCGTAGAAGGTCCCGGCGAGCAGCGAGCCGACCAGGACGAGGACGATGGTGAGCCGACGCCGGTAGAGGGCGCCGAGCAGCGAGCCGAGGGTCTCTTCCGGCATGTCAGGCTGGGGTCGGTCGAGGGGGCGGCAGGAAGATCAGGTCGTCGGGATCACGCCCGGTCTGGTTGCGGGAGACCATGTACACGACCTCCATCAGGATCACCATCAGCCACAGGAATCGCACCCAGAGGAACATCACGAAGGCGTTCTGGATGAGGATGACGACGAAGGCGAGCGAGATGCCGAGGACCCAGTCCCGGTCGAAGGAGAAGCGGCTGGTCAGGTAGGTCTTGGTCAGGTGCCAGACCACCAGCCCCATGAAGGAGCCGAAGGCGAGGACTCCGAACAACCCCATCTCGGCGAGCACCTGCTTGTAGGTGTCGTGGACCTGGAGTCGCCAGGGATTGTAGTAGTCCAGGATGCCCATCGTGCCGATGCCGAACCACGGGTGCCGCGAGAAGGCTTCGATGGCCAGGTGGTCGATGCGCCAGCGGAAGTCGGCCGAGGCCTTCTGCAGGTTCTCGACCGCGTGGTAGGTCGCCTCCAGCAGTCCGGTCTTCCAGCCGATCGCCGCCGACAATCCGAGGGCCATGAGGTAGAGCGGGGCCAGGCGCGGGAACCGGAACACCGGCACCACCATCGAGGCCAGGCCGAGGGCGAGCCAGCCGGAGCGGGAGAAGGTGAACAGGACCCCGAGCGCCAGCCACACGTAGGCCGAGAGGTAGAAGACCCGCTTGCCCAGGGAGAGCGCCCGACGCGGCCGCAGGCCGAACCAGAGCGCCAGCACCGCCAGGGTGGAGATGCAGTTGGACTGCAGGTTGGGGTGGATCTGGAGGCCGGTCAGCCGCGGGAAGGTGCCGAAGGAGGTGGTGACCTTGTCGTACGCCGTCTCGCCGGCGAGGAAGGTGATCGGTCGGTGGGCGACGGCCGAGAGCGCGAACTGCCCCCACTCGACGGCCACCGAGATGCAGGCCGAGACCAACAGGAAGTGGAAGAAGATCTCGAGCTGACGCCGGGTGCGGATGATCGCCGGCAACAGGGCGACGATCAGGAAGTTGGCCGTCAGACGATAGCCGAAGGTCGGGATGATCGGCAGGAACTCGTTGGTCAGGACGAAGGTCGTCGCATAGCTGATCAGGATCAGGAGCGCCGGCAGCATCAGCAGCGTCGTCGGAAACGGCATGTCGCCATGACGCAGGATGCGCTGCGCCAGGAGGAGGAGCAGCAACAGCAGGCCGGCCTGGGACAGGACCGGGAAGGCCTCGGCGACGAAGGAGAACGCGATCAGGCCGAGGACCGGCCGGTCGAGGGAGCCGCTCTTCAGGACCCAGGCCACGAAGCCGGCGAGGGCGAGCAGGAGGCCGACGAGCCCGAGGCTGGGCAGGAACGGAAGGTCGTCCACCAGGGGCAGCTCCGGGCCGAACAGATCGATCTGGAGGCGCAGATGGAGGCGACCGTCCATCCACACCAGCCACCCCACCAGGGCGCCGAAGGCGAGCCCCGCGGCGCCGGCCAGGACCCGGCCGAGCGGCCCCCAGTCCTGGAGCGGAAGCGACCGGTCAGTCATCCGAATCCCCGTCGGGCTCCTCGGCGCCCCAGGAGAGCTCGACCATCACCGCCGAGAAGGGCGGCACCTTGAGCTCCATCGTGCCCTCCACGGGCACCCGGACCCACTGCGAGCGGTCCACCGGAGCCGGGAAGGTGGCAGGATGCCGAATCAGCTCCGCAGGCAGCTCGTCCTGGAGCCAACGTGCGTGCTTCTCGAAGAGGTCGCGGACCCGACGCCGCGTGTCGGCGTCGAGCGCGTCCAGGGGCTGGAGGGACTTCTGCTCCAGGGCCTTGCCCACGGCATCGAGGACGCTGGGGTCCGCCCCGCCGCGCTCCAGGTCCTGCAGGGTCATCTCGGCGGCGTTCGGGAACCAGCCGCGTTCGAACGGCTCCACCCGCTCGCGGAAGGACGCATCGTCGCGCGGATTGCCCCGCTGCCGATCGATCACCCACACCCCGACGACGTGGGCCGGGGCGTCCTCCAGGCGCAGGGTCAACCAACGCTCCTGGGCCGACTTCTCGCGGGCCAGCGCCTTCATCTCCCGCCGAACCCGCTCCCAGACCGGCTTCTGCCGCTGGGGCAGCCCGGTCCGGTCGTAGGGCACGCGCCCCGTCACGTAGCCCTGGATGGCGCGGTCCTGCCCCTTGAGCGAGGTCGGGTCCACCCCCAGCCACTCCACCAGCTTGCGCATGTGCTTCTCCTGCTTGCCGAACAACGAGGTCGCGACGAGGAAGCCGCGGTCGCCCTCGCGGGTGGCGAGGACTCCGAAGTTGGGGGTGACTTCGTCCGTGTACTCCACCGGGACCGCGGGCAGCGCTCCGGCCCGCCGCGCCATGCGCATGCCGGCGAGGACCGACTTCGGCAGGCCGTGGATGGTGAAGACCCCGACCGACTGGCCGGCGTAGTCGCGCTTGGCCTCCCAGGTGCCGTCCTGGAGCATGAAGAACAACGAATGCTTCACCGGCGAATAGGCCAACGCGGTGGTCATGGCGACGAAGTTGACCGCGGCGCGGTGGTCGTCCAGCGACAGGTTGACCGGCGACGGCAGACCGATGTTCCACTCGGACAGCACCAGCTCGGGCATCGGCAGGTTGCGCGAGCGCACGATGTCCCGCACCTTGCGCGCCGTCGAGTAGTGGAACTCGTCCATCGGGAAACCGTTGTACTCGTGCCACGACAGGAAGTCGGGCTGGAATCCGACCTCGACGCAGGCGTCGGCGATCCGACGGAACAGCCGCAAGCCGCCGCCGAAGTTGCTCGCCATGCTCGGCCCGCCGATGCGGACGTCGTCGGAGACGAGCGGTCGCAGGGCGGCGCCGGCCTCGGCGAAGAAGCGCGCGAAGCTCTCGGGGTCCCCGCTCCAGTTCTTCGGCAGATCGGGCTCGTTCCAGATCTCGAGGTACTCGACTGCGAAGCCCTTCTCCTGGAACCGCCGTACGTCCCGCGCCACCTGCCGGACCCAGCGCTGGGGATCGGGGGCGCGCAGCGGATCGTCGGGGGACGGCTTCATCCGGACCTCGGGATCGCCGAGGAAGGTCAGGTACAACCCGAGCCCCGCGGCCCGAGCCTGCTCCGCGGCCTGGAAGTGGCGGTCGTTGAGCTTGCCCAGGTGGTACTGGACCCAGATCCGCACCACGCCGTCCTCCGGCTGGACGGCCTCCCGCCACGCCTTCCACACGCCGGGAGAGGCGTTCTGGAGGTCGTTCAGCCCGGTGAGCACGCCGGGGGCGATGGGCGTGCCGGGCTGGTCGAACCGGACCACCACTTCGGGCTCCTGGGCGGCGGGCGCGGCGGCGGCAACGGCCAACCACACCGCCAGGGCGGCACGGGGGAGGGAGAAGCGGGACATGGCCACAGCCTACCGCTCGCCCGCCCTTATTGGATGTAGCCCAGACCGCGCAACGATTCTTCGATGGCCTTGGACTGCTCCTCGCTGAAGGCCTCCTCCAGGCCTTCGCCGGCGGACGGTTCCGGCGACTCGTCCCAGACCGGCGCGCCGGGCTCGGCCAGGACCTCGCCGCGAATGGCCCCGTCCATCCAACGCGGCACGGCCTCGCCCACCGCATAGAGCAGGGTCGGCGTGGTGTCGCGGATGTGCATGTCCTCGATGGTGCGTCCGGCGGCCACCCCCGGCCCGGCCAGGGCGAAGATGCCGGGGAACCGATGCTGCCCGCTGATCGGTGCGTTCTTGCGCCGGACGAAGAGGTCGCGCGTGCCCCAATCCTCCTTGGGGATGCAGGTCAGCCCCAGCATCTGGTACTGGAGGTCGGGCGCCTCGGCGGTGCGCGGCCCGTCGTAGAACGACTCCTTGACGACGGTGTAGTCCACGGCCGGACGACCGTCCGGGCCCTGCAGCGCCTGCAGGCGCTGGACGATCTCGGCCAGCACCTGGCGATAGCCCTCGCCCTGGGGGACGATGCCCTCGGGCTCGCGGCCTTCGAGGTTGACGCAGATGCCGTGGAGCTGGGCGAACGCCCGGGTCTTCGACCACACCACGTCGCCCTGGTCGGGCACGGTCTTGCGTTGCGGCCGGCCCAGCGGCAGCCGCGCCAGCGGGCCGAGGAGGCGGGCCAGCCCGCCGAGCCCGAGCCGCCCCAGGACGCGGCCGAGGTCGGTGCCCTTCCAGCGCCAGTACGGGGTCTTGCGCCGCACCAGGAACCCCTCCTCCTCGAGCCACTGGTTGACGTGGAAGTCGAGGTGCTGGGGGCCGAAACCGTGGTCGCTGACCAGGGCGATCGGGGTGTCGTCGCCGACCAGGTCGCGCACCCGCCCGACGAATTCGTCGGCCAGCCGGTAGGCGTCGCGGATGACCTCGCCGTAGCGGCGCTCGCCCTCCTCGGTCCAGCCGGCGTGGCTGCGGTCCTGGAACTTCCAGAAGTAGTGCTGGGCGCGGTCGGTGACCGACACCACGGTGAAGAAGAAGTCGGTCGGGTGCTCCCGCAGGTAGTGCTCGACCAGGCGCAGGCGGTCGCGCTCGATGTCGAACAGCTCGTCCCGCAGCCGCGCATAGAGCTCCAGGTCGTCGCGCTCGCCCTCGGTGTCCCCGTCGTACGGCCCGTAGTCGACGTCGGGCCGGTAGGGGTGACCGAGCACCTGCTCCATCCGGTCGGTCGTGCCCGGCGGCCAGGCGATGGTGTCTCCGGTCAGGGGCATCGGAATGCCGCTGACCATGTAGCCGCCTTCCACCGGGAACGGCGGATAGGTCATCGGCACCGACAGCGCCCCCACCGTCCACTTCCGCTTGGACAGCAGGCTCATCACGTCCTTGCCGGCGTAGTGGCGGCTGTCGTTGAGCTCGACCTCGTAGGTGCCGAGCTTGCGCCGCACGAAGTGGAAGATGCCGTGCTTGCCCGGATTGAGTCCGGTGAACATGGAGGTCCACGCCGGCGGGGTCATCGGCGGGGTCTCCGAATACAGCTCGCCCGACGCCCCCTCGCGGAGGATGCGGGCGATGTGGGGGAGCTCTCCCGCCTCCACCATGGGGCGGATGACGTCGAAGGTGGCTCCGTCGATGCCGACGATGGCGAGGCGGGTCATGGGGGTGCCCGGACCGGGGCCGGGGGGGAGGGTCGGGGCCGCCCTCCCCCCCATTTGACCCTCACCGCGATTCCGGGACAATAGGGGCGGCTCCGGTTCCGGCGGGAGCCCCACATCCGATGCCGTCCGCCCTCTTCCGTCTCCTCACGCCCACCCTGCTCCTCCTGGCGCTGGGCTGCTCGATGTCTCCGCACGCGGAGGGCCCCGACCTCGGCAGCAATCCCGACCTGCTCGGCCCGAACGTGACCCCAGAGGTCCAGTACGGCCAGTTCTTCGTCGGCCCCGGCGACCAGGTCCGGCTCGACTTCCTGCGCCACGAGGAGCTCAACAAGCAGTACCGGGTCCGTCCCGACGGCACCCTCTACTGCCACCTCGTCGGCCCGGTGGCGGCCAGTGGGATGACCCAGGAGGAACTGCGTGACCTGCTCGCCGAACGCTACGGCGAGTACCTGGTGAACCCGAGCCTCTACCTCGAGGTCGAGTACTCGCCGTCGCGCAAGGTGGCGGTCCAGGGCTACGTGGACAAGCCGAGCGTGATCTCGCTGACCGATCCGCAGACCACGGTGCTGGACGTGATCGCCCTGGCCGGCGGCGTCTCCGAGGAGGGCGACAAGACCGCCATCCTGATCGCGCGGCGCGTGGAGGGGAAGGTGCAGGTCCGCCACTACGACATGGAGGCCCTGTTCGCCCCCGACGACCCCGAAGCGCGGGTCGAGATCCCGTACGTCCAGCCGGGCGACTACGTGTACGTGCTGCGGACCTGGCAGGGCCGATTCGACGAGGAGGTCTCGCGCTGGACCGAGCTGCTCCGCGGCGTGGCCTTCCTGGAGCGCGACCTGCTGAACGCACCGCGGGCCACCGAGGCGCTGCAGGGCGACTTCAGCGAGGACAACTTCTAACCGAGCCAGAGGCGGCGGTCGGCGCCCGAGGCGCGGAACGCCGCCAGGTAGTCGGCGGCGGGGAGCACCCAGAAGCTCTCTGCGTAGTCGGCGCCGTCGCGGTCGCGCGCATGCCAGCGGGCGAGTCCGTGCTCGACCCGCAGGTAGTCCACTGCGGCGAGCTGCGAACGATAGGCGCGCACCGCCTCGTCCTTGCGCCGCCGCATCCCGGCGTCGAGCGGCAGGAGCGCGCGGCCGGGCAGCGGCGCCCACACTCCGCACACGGCGAGGGTGACGTCGCCGTACCCCGTCGGCAGCGCGGCGCGCAACAGGCGTGACACCTCGTAGTGGTCCACGTGGTCGTCGGCCCACCACACGAGGTGGATGCGGTCGGGGTCGAACTCGGCGATCAGGTCGTGGAGCCGACGGCGCCACGGGCCGCGGGCGCGCAGCCGCTCCTCCGGAGCGCCCAGGAAGTGGAGGTCCGAGACGCCGAGCACGCGCATCGCAGCCTCGCCTTCGGCGCGGCGGATGCGGGCTGACTCTTCGGGGGACGCATCGGGAACGCCGCGCGCTCCGTCGGTGAGCCAGACCACGCGGACCTCGGCGCCGGAGGCCATCGCCGCGAGCATGGCGCCGCCGGCCTGCAGGGACTCGTCGTCGTAGTGGGGCGACAGGACGAGCACGCGCCGCGCCGGCGGCAGGACGTCGGGGCCGGGGCGGGATGCGACCGCCTCCAAGGCGCGCTGGTGGTCGTGGGCCGTGACCAGGAAACGGCGGTGGACCAGGTCGCCGAGCGGCCCACGCTTCGGTGGGCGTCGCCCGGAGAGCAGGAGGTCGAGGCGCCGCGCGTCGAGGACCTGATAGGCCTCGGCCAGGCCGCGGCCGCCGTGACGGAAGGCCGAGCGGTAGGCGCGCAGCCCCTCGGCCGGGGTGGCCGGCTCAGCGGCGCCGTCGCCGCCGTCGTGGACCAGCAGGTTGGGCCACACCGGGACGTCGCGTTCGTAGAGGACCACCGGGGTCGCGGGCGGGACCTCGGCGAGCGCGGCCCGCAGCGAGGCGACGCCGTCCCCCGGCTCGGGGGCGGGCGCGAGGAGGGCGTCGTAGTCGGCGCCGGGCACCCACGGCAGGACCTCCTCGGCGGCGGCCAGCGCGGTCGGGGCCCACTCTTCGGGGCTGCCGTGGAGGAAGGCGAGGCGCCGCCAGGGCAGCGCGCGCGCGACCGCCGGGACCTGGATCAGGTTCCGGGGCCGGCGGATGGGGACCGGGAGCCTCGGCACGCCGGCCAGCCTACTCCATGTAGCCCAGGGCCTTCATCGTCTCGAGGATGCGGGCGTCGTCGTCCTGATCGGCCTCGCCAAAGGGCCGCGGTCGGAGCTCGATCCGCCCCTCGTTCACCCGGACCGGGTTGCGCTCCAGGTAGCCCGGCGCGAAACAGCCCTCCATCACGCGCCCGTCCATGTAGTCCTCGACCGGCAATCCCAGCAGGTGGAGGATGGTCGGCGCCATGTCGGCGATCTGCGGGCCGGCGACGCGCTCGCCCGACCGGAAGACTCCTTCACCCTCCCAGCCGTAGATACCGGTGACGCGATGCATCGCGGGCCGTCCCTCGACCGCCTCCTCGGCGACCACGGGGTGGACCGGCGACGGCGACATGTTGCAGGCCGTGTCCACGGTCAGGCATTGGATGTCGGGCGCGACGTGGAGCTGCGGGCCCTCCCAGAGCTCCTCGCGGCGGAAGGCCTGCGAGACGATGCGCGCGCCATCGGGGGCGCGCATGCCGGGCAGTTTCTCGATGATCTCGTCGCGCAACCGCTCGTACTCCTCGCCGGGCTCGACGATGCCCTCGGGCTGACGTCCCTTGAGGTTGATGAGGACGATGTCCTCGCCGCCGGAGAACGACGAATAGGCGCGGGTCTTCGACCAGTCGATCATGTCGTGGATGATCTGCTCCTGGCTCGGCAGCTTGTGGCCGCGGCGGGTCATCGCCTTGAGCAGGCCGGTGCGCCGGAGCAGCCCCTGCCACTTGCGTTGGGTCCAGAGCCGGAACCGCTGCCAGCTTGCGCCGCCCTTCAGCACCAGGTAGCCCTGGTCCACCAACCACTTGTTCATGTAGTAGCGGTAGGTGATGCGCCCGAAACCGTGGTCGCTGCAGGTGCCGAAGGCGACTTCGCCGTCGAGCGTCTTGGCCTTGTCGCGGATGCGCCCGAAGGCGGCGTCCACCGCCTCGTACACCTGGGCCAGGAGTTCGGCCCGCGACTCCCACTTGCCGGGGTTCTTGGCCTGCCACTCCGGATCCTGGTAGCACCAGGCCTGGTGGCTGGCGAGGTCCACCTGACGATAGACGATGGCGAACAGGTCGGGGTCGTAACGGTCCAGGACGTACTCGCCGATCCGCGTGATCTGCTCGATGACGTGGTAGAGGCTGGCCACGGCCTCGTCCTCGCCGGCGGTGTGGAACAACATCTCCGGCTCGTTGTCGGCGGGGACGTCGCCGACGGCGGCCTCGAGCTCCTGACGCAGTTCGGGCGGGTGGATGAAGTCGCTGTGGCGGTCGGGCGTGAGCAGCCCTCCGACCATGCAGCCGTTCACGTCCTCGACCGGGAAGGTCAGCGGCACGGTGATGACGCACACCTTCTTGCCGGCGTCGCTGGCCAGGCGCCAGATGCTGGGGGCCTGGACCGAGTCCCAGGACACCACCGGTCGGTGGTAGGTGCCGGGGCGCTGCTCGCGGAAGAAGAAGATGCCGTGCTTGCCGGGGTGGACGCCGGTCTGGAAGCTGGTCCAGGCCAGCGACGAGTTCGGCGGCAGGGTGCTCTTGAGGGGCCCCGTGGTGCCCTCGCGCATCATGGCGGCGAGGTTGGGCAGTCGGCCCTCGTCGACCATCGGTTCGATGATCTCCCAGGTGGCGCCGTCGATGCCGGCGAAGACGACGCGTTTGCGCTTGGAGGACTCGGACATGTTGGGGGGAGCGCCGGGGACGACGGCCCGCCATTCTAGGAGGAGCCGCGGCGACGCCCGGGCAGACGCTCGAGCAGGGCCGGGTCGGCGAGGCCGAGGAGCAGCGTTGCGGCGACGTAGAGCGACGCCGCGAGCGGCAGGCCGAGGATGGGTCGCTCGGCGAGCCCCAGGGCGAAGGCCGCGGCGACGGCGGCGGCGGCGAGGCCGAGATGGGGCAGGGTGCGCAGGAAGATGGGCAGCGGATTGCCGAGGAGGCGGGCGACGATGCCGACCTTGAGGAGGAACTCGACCGAGGAGGCGCCGAGGGCGGCCCAGGCGGCGCCGAGGAGGCCGAAGCGCGGCACCAGGACGAGGTTGAGGACGAGCGAGGTCGTGAGCAGGGCGGCGCCGATCCAGGGGATGCGGCGCTCCAGGTCGCGGACGCCGAGCATCAACATGCCGACGGGGCCGCCGACGGCGTCGAGGGCGACCGCCGGGAGGAGGACGCGGAGGACGTCGGCGGTGCCGTGGGTGAGCCCGGCCTCGGGGATGCCGAAGCGGTAGGCCGGACCGAACCAGCCGGCCACCGGGGCGGCCCAGGCCCACAGGGCGACCGCGAGGGGGAGCGCCCACCACGCCTGCCAGCGCACCGCGCGTTCGTACTGGATGCGGGCGCCGCCGAGGTCGCCGCCCTGCTCGGCGCCCTGGGTGAGTCGAGCGAAGCGCGGGAAGACGGCGGTGTTGAACGCCATCGTCATGGTGTGGAACAGCAGCGCGACCCGAACCGCCTGCACGTAGAGACCGCGCGCCTGGTTGGGGTCGGCGGCGGGTGCGTAGGCGAGGACGAGGACGCCGAGGATGACGACGTCGAGGCGGTTGCGCAGCATGCGCAAGACCCGGAACACCGCGATGGCGCCGCTTTGGCGGATCATGGCCAGGCCCTGGGCCAGGCGGGCGGAGAGATGCGAACGCGGCGGGAGGGCGCCGAGGAGGAGGCGGCGGCGCAGGAGGCGGGGCAGGAGCCAGGCGCGAAGGGTCGAGCCGATCAGGAAGCAGACGAAGATGCCCTCCAGTCGCCAGCGCTCGGGCAGGACGACGAGGGCGAGCATGGCGCCGCCGGCGCGGAAGGCGCCGGTCTGGATCTCGATGAGGGCCGGCAGCGCCATGCGTTCGAACCCCTGGAAGACGGCGTCGGCGACCGAGCCCAGGCCTTCGGCCAGGACGATGGCCATGCCGATCGCGAACAGGACGAGGAGGCGCGGGGTGAGGTCGTCGGTGTAGAGGCCCTCCCCCACCAGCCAGGCGCCGAGGACCAGGACCGAGAGGCCGACTCCGAGGAAGACGGCGCTGCGGCCGGCGGCGTGGACGGCGGCGGCGCGGTCGGGGTGGCGCGCGACCTCTCGGGTCAGGACCAGGGGGACGCCGAAGCTGGCCAGCATGCCGCCGAAGAACATCAGCGACATGAGGTAGCCGTAGAGGCCGTTCTCCTCGACGCGGACGAAGACCGGGAGGAGGAAGCCGAGGGCGGCGTAGATGCCGACCGAGAAGGTCTTGGCGACCGTCAGGAACAGCGTGTTGCGGGCGAGGGAGGCCAAGCTTCAGACGCGGCTTCCACCGAACAGGGGCAGCAGCGTGCCTTCCAGTTTGCGGTAGAGGTCGGCGGTGGCCCGGGTGTCGCGCAGGCAGTACTCGGCGATCTCGTCGTAGCGCCCTTCGCGCGCCTTCTCGGCGACCTGGGAGCCGTCCATGCGCCCCTTGGGCGATTCCACGCCGAAGCGGCGGCACCAGAAGTCGAGCGAGTAGCTGGGGCGGGCGGCGCCGTGGAAGTCGAGGACGTCCATCAGGTCGCAGTGTTCGTCGATGCGGTAGCGCTGGCCGGCGAGGTGGCGGGTCGGGGCGATGCCGAGGATGGCCGAGCGGGTCATCAGCACCGGGCCGTCGTAGGAGCGTCCGTTGAAGGAGACGATGGTGCCCCAGCTCGAGGCCAGCTTCCAGAACTCGCGCAGGATCTCGGTCTCGTTGCCGCGGTGGATCTTGGTGCCGGGGATCTCCTCGAACGGCTCCCACTTGGCGCCGCTGCCCTGGGACAGGACGGCTCCGGTGTCCTTGTCCAGGTTCCACATCCCGATGGCGACCACGCGCCCGAGGCCGCGGACCAGGGCGAGGCGGTGGCGTACGTTCTCGGCGTCTTCGGCGTTCTTCTCGCGCGCCATGAGGTAGTGGCGCGTGGCTTCGTCGAGCTCTTCCCACTCGAGGCCGGCGACCTCGATGTCCACCGCGACCACCGGCCGGCGGACCGGCGCGCTGCGCATCGGAGGCGGAGCGTCGGTCATTCCTCGAGGTCGGGGACGTCGCCCTCGTGGACCGTCAGCACCGGGACGCGGGCCATACGGACCACCTTCTCGGCGGTGGAGCCGAGCAGGACGTGGGCGAGCCCGCTGCGCCCGTGGGTGGCGAGCACGATCACGCTGCACTCGAGCTCGGTCGCCGCCTCGACGAGCACGTGCGAGGGTTTGTTGCCCTCGAGCAGGTGCGTCTCCACCTCGGCCCCGAGCGATCGCACCTTGTCGGCGGCCTCGGCAAGAGCCTTCTCGGCGCCGCGACGGAACTCCTGGCGATAGACCCCGAGGTCGAGGGCGCCGGGTTCGACGTAGTGCGCGAAGATGGGCGCGCTGGCGACGAGGTCGTCCTCGAGGACGTGGGTGAGGACGACGACCCCCTTCCCGAGCTGGGCGAGCCGGGCCGCCCAGGGGTAGGCGGCTTCGCTGGCTTCGGAGAAGTCGGTGGAGAGGAGGATGCGGCGGAACACCACCCCAGGATAGCCCCGGAAACTGGCGCCGGGAAGTGTGTGAGAGCCGTGAAGAAAGGCGTGACCCGGCGCCGTCTCGATCGTCGTCCTGGATGGAAACCCCACCCAGAGACCGAACGTGCGCTTCGAACCTCCCTTCTGCCCCAACCCGACCTGCGCCAGCCGAGCCCGGGAGGGCTCCTTTCGCTACCGACGCATCGGCACGTACCGCCGCAGCACCGACGGCCGCAAGGTCCAGCGCTTCCTGTGCCGGACCTGTCGGCGCAGTTTCTCCACACAGACCTTCCGGCTGGACTACCGCTTCAAGCTGCCCCATCACGACGTCCTCGTCTTCAAGGCGCTGGTCTCGAAGGTCACGCAGCGGCAGGCCGCGCGAATGCTCGGCATCGACCGCAAGAGCATCCAACGCCGCATCCGACGTTGGGGGCCGGCGATGCGCGCGCTCCACGAGGCCGCCCTCGAATCGGCCGCCCGCCGCGGGGGTCTGAACGGCACCTACTGCCTCGACGAGCTCGAGACCTTCGAACGGAACCGACGCCTGATGCCGGTCACCGTTCCCTTCCTCGTCGATGCCAACCGCTTCTTCGTCGTGGGCGTGGAGGCCGACACGCTCCCCGCCCGCGGCAACCTCCGGGCGCGGGACCGCGTGCGGAAACTCCAGCTGGAGCAGGAGTTCGGACGACGTCGCAACCACTCGAAACGAGCCGTCGGTACGGTGCTCCGGGCCTGGGCCGAAGCCCACTCCCCCGAGCTGACGCCGCGCCTGATCTCGGACAAGAAGTCGAGCTACGGAAGGCTCTACCTGGAGGCCTTCGGGGGCCGCCGACGCGAACACGTCCGGGTAGCCTCTTGCGCCACCCGCAACCGCAGCAATCCGCTCTTCCCGGTCAACCATACGCTGGCCATGGCACGGGACCAGGTGTCGCGCCTGGTGAGGCGGAGTTGGGGGGCGAGCAAGTGCCGCCACCGGCTGCGCGACCACCTCTGGGTCTGGGTGGCGTGGCGGAACTACGTACGCCGTCTGACGAATCGGACACCAGGCGTGACGCCGGGCACGGCCGTCGGGGCGGCCCGCCGGATGGCGACGATCAGCGAACTCCTGAAGTGGAGGTGGCCGAAACGGATGCTACCTGCGTTCCTCGTCCCGCCTCGCCACACGAAAGGGGGCCAGTTTCCGGGGCGGGGGGGCGGTGGGCCTCACTCCTCGGTCTCCCCTCCCACGTAACCCAGCGCCGTGAACGACTGCATGAACACCTCGTTCGCATTCCCGATCGGCACCCGCGCCGGCTGCGGGGGCCGGAATTCCGGGGTCGCGACTCTCGGTCGTTCCGGATGAGCGGACCGCCACTCCTCGGTCATCAGGCCGCGCAGCGACCTTCCGCTCATCTCCTGGCATGCCGGGAGGCCCAGCAGGTCGAGGATGGTCGGGGCCACGTCGTAGAGGTCGCCCAGCCGACGGCGATTCGCGGGGAGCAGGCCCTGCTTGCGCACGCCGCTGCCGGAGAGGACGAACACGCCCGGTTCGCCCTTCTCGTGACCGCCCGATTGGGGATGGTTCGGCTTGTCCACGTTGTAGGCCTTCATACCGTGGTCGGCGATCACCATCACCACGTGGTCCTCGGGCAGGACCTCCAGGACCTCGCCGATCCAGTCGTCCACGGTGCGGTAGGCCTTGCGCACGTGGTCGTGGAAGAAGGCGACCTGCTCCTCGGGGATCGGGTAGCGGTAGGCCTCCGGCTCGTGGTACTTCCACCAGAAGTGGCCTGCCACGTCGGTCAGCCCGAAGTACACCATCTGCAGGTCCGCCGGCTCCTCGCCGGCCAGCTTCACGAAGATCCGCTCGTGGGTGCGGTCACCGGCATAGGCCAGCCTGAACAAGGCCTCCCGCTCGTGCGCCCGCTTCCAACTCGGCGGGCACAGCCCGAAACGGTCCACGTACTCGGCGGCGATCGGACCGTCCGGCGCTCCCTCGGCGAGGATCGGGCGGATCTCGTCGATCAAACCCTGCGGCCAGGTCAGCTCGGGGAGCCCCTCGGCCCAGACCCCCGACTTCCACAGGATGGCCCCCTGCGCCTGGGCGGCATAGCTGGCGACGATCCGACCGCGACGCACCGGCTCGGCCGGCCACGACACCCACCAACCGACCACCAGCGGCGACAGCCCGGCATCTCCGACCAGGTTCCACACCGCCGGCACGCGACGCATCTCGGAGGTGTAGGGAAGCCCGTTCCGCTTCGGCTGACCGGTGCGGGTGTCGATCTCGCTGAAGAACAAGACGCCGTGCTCCCGCGGTGAGCGCCCGGTCGCGATGGTCGTCCACAACACCGGCGAGAAGGTCGGCACCTCACTGGCCAACACGCCGCCGACCCCGTCGTCCACCAAGCGCTTCAGGTTCGGCATCTCGCCCGCCTCCATCAGCGCCTCGGCGACCGACCACTCCATGCCGTCGACGCCGATCACCGTGAGTTGGACCGGCTCGCCCTGCGGAGCCGGATAGCCGAGGCCGTCGCCGCCGCCGCAGGAGGGGAACACCCCGACCGACAGGGCGGAAACCAGGAGGAGGACGGAGCGATGCATCGGATCAGTCGGTGTAGCCCAGGCCCCGGGTCAGGTTCTCGCGGAACAACTCCGACGCATCCTCGGTCGGGGCCCGCGGCGGCAGCGGCGGCCGGAAGTCCGGAGTCGGAACCCGTTCCGGTTCGGGATGGGCCGCGCGCCATCCGTCGGTCATCAGACCGCGCAACGAATGCCCCGGCATCTCCTCGAGCGCGGGCATCCCGAGCAGGTCGCACACCGTCGGCGCCACGTCCAGCAGATGACCGAGACGGCGCTCCTCCGGCGGCAGCAGGCCGCGGTCCGTCACCGACGGTCCGGACAGGACGAAGACGCCGGGTTCGCCCTCCTTGTGCCCACCGGAGCGCGTCCCCTCGGTGCCGTCGAGGTTGTAGGCCCTCATGCCGTGGTCGCTGACCAGCAGCACCGTGGTCTCGGGCGGCGTCACCGCCAGGATCTCACCGATCCAGTCGTCGAGCGCCTCGTAGGTCTTGTCGATGTGCTCGCCGAAGAAGCGGATCTCGCGCGGCCGAATGCGGTAGTGGTACGCGTCCGGCTCGCGGTAGCGCCACCAGAAGTGGCCGGCGACGTCCGGCGTCCCGAAGTAGACCATCGCGAGGTCGGGCATCTCCTGCTCGAGCAGGTGGACGAAGATGCGCTCGTGCGTGCGGTCGGCATGCCAGGCGAACCGGAACAGCCCCTCGGTGTCGACCAGGCGGTGCCACTTCTCGGGCATCAGGCCGAAGCGCGCCACGTACTCGTCCTTCACCGGCCCGTCGAGCGCCCCCTCCCTCAGGTAGGGCAGGATCTCGTCCTGCAACTCGCGCGGCCACGTCAGCTCGGGCAGCCCGTCGGCCCAGACCCCGCCCTTCCACAGCAGGGTGCCCTGGGCCTGGGCGGCGTAGCTCGAGACGATGCGCGCCCCGGCGACCGGCTCGGCGGGCCAGGTCACCCACCAACCGACCAGGGCCGTGGACAGCCCCGCGTCCCCGGCCAGGTTCCACAACGCCGGGACCTTGCGCGTCTCGGAGGTGTAGGGAACCCCACGCTCGGAAGGCTCTCCCGTCTCCGGGTCCATCCCGAAGTGGAGGATGCCGTGGTCCTCCGGCTGCCGCCCCGTGGCGACGGTGGTCCAGAGCATGGGCGAACGCGTCGGGATCTCGGTCTCGAGCACGCCACCGACCCCGTCCTCGAGCAGCCGCGCGAGGTTCGGCATGCGGCCGGCCTCGAGCAGCGGCTCGGCGACGCTCCACTCCATGCCGTCCACCCCCAGGACCAGGACCGGAGGGCGCGCCTCCCGCGCCTCGCGGCCGCAGGCGGCGAGGACCAGGCCGAGGGCCAGCGTCAGGATCCGAAACGGGGCGGGACGATGCACGACGGACGCTCCATCCTACCCTTGGGACGCCGGAGAGGCCGCCTCCATTCCCTCCACCCGCGGATGCAGGGGGTCCGCAGTCACGCCGCGATCCGCTGCGGCGCCGGCCGGCGCAGCCGCCGCTCGACCCAGAAGGCGAGGTAGGCCGCGACCCAGAGGACCAACGCGAGCAGGTCGCCGCGCGCGGAGTCGGCTCCGGCCGGCCCCGCCGTCACCATGCCGCCGCACCCCCCGCCGCCGGGCAGACTGGCCCCGCTGCCGCCGAAGCTGGACGAGCCGCTGACGACGAATCCGCTGGCCACGGCGCCCTGACCGGTATCGGTCACCGCGACCACGCCGACCGTACCGATCTTCGCCAGCTTCGGGGTCAGGGTGCGCAGCCGACCCGACCCCTGGACCTCCACGCTCGGCGCCGCCGTGCCGCCGAGGGCGCTGACGGGGTCGGCGCCGAAGCGCACCTCGACCACGCGGTCCAGGTTCTGCCCGAACAGCTCCACGGTCACGCCGCCGTCCTGCGAAGCGCTCGACGGGGTGAAGCTCGTGATCTTCGGATCGGGAGACGAGACGAATGTGAACGCCTTCTCCACCACCGTGTCCGGCATGCCCGGGTTGCGCAGGACCAGGTCCACCTTGCCGGCGTCGTGCGGCGAAGTCGTCACCCGCAACACCTTCGACGACAGGTACTCCACCGCGAGCGGCAACCCGTCCATCAGCACCTGGACGTCGGTCGAGAAGGCGTCGCCCGCGATCAGGACCTCGGTGCCGCCGCCGACGTTCCCGGCCTTGGGGAAGAGCTGCCCGAACACGGGCTGCGCCGTGAAGGTGAAACCGTCGGCCAGCTCGTCGTGCTGGCCGTCGGGGTTGTGAACCGCGACGTCCACCACCCCGGGCGCGGCCGCGGGCGTGGTCGCCACCACCGTGGTCGAGTCCACGAAGGTGGTGGAGGCGGCCTCGATCCCGCCGAACAACACCCAGCATCCCGCCTGGAAGCCGGTGCCGCTCACGGTGACCGTATCGCCGCCGGCGGCGTTGCCCTCGCCGACGTCCACCCCCTGAACCACCGGCTTCTGGGCCACCACCTCGACGAGGCCGCTCGCAGCCTCCCACTCCCCTCCGGGGCCGGTGACGAACACGTCGTAGGTGCCGAATGGAGCGCCCGAGGCGACCGTGACCAGACCGCGCACCCAAGTCCCGCCGCTCTGGACCGAAGTGAAGGTCAGGTAGGGGCTCTTCGAAGTCAACCCCATCTGCCCCGAGGAGAACCCCGAGCCATAGACGTTGACGTACTGCGATTGACCGCGCCGCAGGATCAGCGGCGAGCTGGTGGTCTCGACCAGCGGCCGGTCGCCGGCGACCGTCACCTCGCCGACGTCGAGGGTCTGCCCCGAGGCGAGGACGACCGAGGTCGGGCTGGAGAAACCGCCGAGGAAGGCCGGCGCGAAGTCGGTCTGCACCGTCCCGTTCCCGGTCAGGTTGTCCGAGTCCATCCCCCCCTCGAGGGGCGCCGCGTAGAGCAGGTAGCTGCCGGCGGGCAGGCCCTTGATCTGGAAGTTGCCCCCGGTCGAGGAAAGCGCGTTGCCGGCGACGCGCCCGTCCGCCGCGCGCAAGGCGTGGACCACGGCCCCGACCACGGCGCTGCCGTCGCTCCGACGCACCACGCCGGTCAACTTGGCCTGGCCCGCCCGCGCCGCCACCGCGACCGCACCGGCCTGGTCGTCGGCGGACAGGCTGCGGTGCAGCCACTGGTTCTGCGCCACGTAGGGCCACATGCTGGCGGCGATGCTCGGCGAGTGGTCGAGCCCGATGAAGTGCCCGATCTCGTGGGTCAGGACGTCCTGGACGTCGAAGGTCCCGAGCGAGCCGTCCACCGACCACGCGTAGTCACGGCCGTTGAAGATGACGTCGGCGTCCAGGATGCGCCCCCCCGAGTCGTACGAGATCGGGGTCAGCGCCACGATGCCGGCGCCCTGCGGGAAGTAGCCGGTGGATCCGTCCTCGTCCCACATCACGACGTGCGTGCCGGCCCCGGGACTGGGGTTCACGACGTCGGCGCCGCGCACGAAGTCCACCTTCGAGCCGGCGACTCCGGCCCACTGCTCGAAGGCCTTCTCGATGGCGGCGACGTGGGCGCCCTCGGGCAGGTCGCTCGAGCCCTCCGCCGCGATCCGGTACTCGACGGTGGGGTTCTGCCACGCCAGCGACTTCCCGTCGATCACGATGCGCACGTAGCCGTGCAGGGCGGGGACGCCGGCGAGGCCGAGGACCACGCCCACCGCCAGCGCGGTCAGGGCGTGGCCGATGCGGCGACGGCGGTCAGCGGCCGGCCTGGACTTCCTGGAGGATGCGGGCGACGAAGGCATCGTGGTCGAGTACGGAAGTTGCCGCACCACCCACCCCGTCGCGGACCACGGCGGCGCCCTGCGCCTCCTGGACCACCCGGAACGCTCCTTCGGCGAGACCGACCGGCATCCGCCAACCGAGCTCGTTCGGGGCCGAAAGGAAGAGGATGGCGCGCTCGCCCTCGTCGAGGCGCGGCAGGCCGGGGATCAACAGGCCGCGTCCCGCGACCTCTCCCCCGGGCATGCGCAGCTCGGTGATGGACGACATCGCGCCTTTCATCGGCAGGACGGTCGCCAGGCTGTAGCGGGTCTCGATGCGCCCGTCGGGCAGGAGGACCGAGACCCGGTCCAGCACCTCGACCTCGCACACCGTCTCGGCGCGCGACACGAGGTCGGCGAGGTCGGCCTCGCCGAGGACCGTGGAAGAAGAGGCCTCCAGCCGTCCCGTGGCGAACAGGACGAGCGGGATGCCGAGGAGACCTGCCAGGATGGGGACTCGCATGTCGCCCCCTTGGCGGACGGCCCGGGCCCGGGCTCCAGGGGAAAATCGGATTTCCTATCCGCCCCCGGCGTCGGCTCCGCCCACGTAGCCGGCCTGGTCCAGGGCGCGCATCGCGGCCTCGCCCCCGGCCTGTCCGGCCCGCTCCACCCGCGGCGGCCGCTTCGCGTAGCGCCGGACCAGCTCCGCCAGGCGCTCGAGGACCCCGGGGTCGTCGGCCAGGTCCCGGCGCTCGCCGGGGTCCCGCGCCAGGTCGAAGACGCGCACCCGCTCGGGCCCGGGCCCGTAGAGGAACTTCCAGTCGTCGTCGCGGACCGCCCACTCCGCATCCCAGGGCGCATCGCTCTTCAAGAGGTTCTCGCTGAACGCCGGGCGCGGCTCGAGGGCGGCCGCCAGGTTCCGCCCCGGCATCCGGTCCTCCGGGCGTTCGGCCGGCGGCGGCGCCAGCCCCGCCGCCGCCAGCAGGGTCGGCGCCAGGTCCACGTGGGCGACGACCGCGTCCTCGACCGTGCCCGGGGCGCGCCCCTTCAGCCCCTGGATCACCAACGGCACTGCGAGCAGCTCCTGCCACAGCGCGTGGCCGTGCTCGATGCCGCCGTGCTCGAAGAACTCCTCGCCGTGGTCCGAGGTCAGGACGATCACCCGCCCCCGCGGCGGCGGCGGCCCGAGGCCGTCCAGCAGCCGCACCAGAGCCCGGTCCACCCGCCGGGCCTCGGCCGCATAGGCGCGATGCAGCAGCGCCTGGCCCTCGTCGCTGCGCCAGAAGGGATCGGCCCGGAACAGGTCGGCGTCGCCCCGCTCGAGCTCCATCCGCCGCCGCCACGGAACTCCGGACAACTCTTCGGCGTGACGATACGGGAAGTGGACGTCGTAGAACTGCAGCCACAGGAACAACGGATGGTCCTCCCGCCGCGCGGCGACCACCTGGAGCGCCTCGTCCACCAGGTCGTCGGCGGTGCGGAACGGGCGACGTCCGGTCAGGCCGAGCGCAGTGGCGACGTGGGCCAGGAACGGCCGCGCCTCGTGCGTCTTGCGGGTCCGCGGCAGCGCCCAGCGCGTCATCGAATCGTCCGACCGCCACACGCGGAACCCGCGATGGAAGCCGAAGGCCTCGCCGCAGACCGAATTGTGGATCAGGCCCGCCGTGTCGTAGCCGGCGCGGGACAGGAGTTCGGCGAGCACCGGCGTCTCGTCGGAGAGGCCGACGTACTTCCAGCCCGGTCCGCTGCCGGCGCCGTGCGACCACGGCGGCAGGCCGGTCATCACCGTCGCCATGGACGGCAGCGTCCACGGCCCGGCGGCCTGGACCCGCGGGAACTCGACGCCGGACTCCGCCAGCCGACGGTACGACGCGAGCGACCGGGCGGTGTCGGCGCGGAGGGTGTCCACGCACAGGAGGACGACGTCGGGACGCCCTTCGCCCGCGGGCGGCGCCGCGTCGTCCCAGGACACGTCGAGGGGACGGACCGGCAAGCCGCCGAAGACGAACCCCACCGCGACCAGGAGGACGCTCGTGACCCGCCGCCGGGCGAAACCGACGAAGACGGCGTAGCCGCCGAGGACGCCGAGCAGGGTGACGAGCGGCGGGAGCGCCCCCTGGAGCAGCCACCAACCCAGCAGCGTCGCCAGGGACAGGAACACGGCGCCGCGCCACGCCGGGGCCGCCGGCGTCCCGCCGCGCCAGGCCTGGACCGCACACACCGTCGCAGGCAGGAGCAGAGCGGCCAGGAAGGCGATGGGCCCGAGGATCGGGCGCTCCATCGCCGCCGGCGCGTAGAGGACGCCGGCGGCGGTCACCCCGAGCGGGAGGGTGGATGCCGCGCCGAGGAGGGCGCGCCACGGGCGGGCCGGCAGGAACCGGCGCAGCCCGAGCACGCTCCAGGTCGGCAGGAGGGCGATGGCGACCAACCCGGCGAGGGACAGCACCAGGTCGCGCGGCGCCTGCGGGTCGCTGGTCAGCCGCGCCAGCCACGCTTCGCAGACCCAGAGGAAGAGCGCCAGTCGCAGCGTCGCGCCCGGCACGAAGGCGGCGGGGTCGGCGGCCTCGGAGCGATCAGGCATCTCGGATCTCGCTGCGTGCGGCCTGGACGGCGCGCTCGAGCTGGGCAGCGGCCCGGGGCAACTCGGCACGAGCGTCCTCGAGGTAGCCGTCCGCCGCCATGCTGCGGGCCCGCGCCGTCAGGCGCTCGGCCGCGGCGAAGCCGTCCCAGATGCGTGAGAAGACGCCGGCTCCGAGGACACGGAAGTACTCCTCGCTGTGGTTGCCGAGCTCGGCGAAGCGGACCAGGAGTTCGTCGAGCTCGTGGACCAGGTGGTCGCGGCTCCACTCGCCCGCTGCGGCCTCGGCGTGGCGCAGCTCCTGGAGGATGGCCTCCATGTGCGCGGTCAGGGCGCCGAGGTCGAGCTCGCCGCCGCGCCCCTCGGCGCGACGGCGGCGATGCCGCGCGCGCAGCACCGCGCCGCCGGCGACGGTCGCGGCGAGCCCTCCGAGGTAGAGCGGCCAGGCCGCCCCTTGCGGCGGGTCGGAGAAGCCGGCGCCGCCGAGCACCGCGAGGCAGAAACCGGCGAGGAACAAGAGGCGGGCGAGGAGGTCCATCAGAACGAACTCGCGACCTGGTAGACCGCGAACAGCACGTTGACGAGGGCGTCGCCCACGATGAGCCCGGCGGCGACGGGAACGCCGACGTTCTCGATCCACTTCTCGCCCTTCAGCCGCTGGGCGAGGAGGGCGAGCAGGCCGCCGATGCCGAAGACGGCCATGTACTCGAAGGGCAGGTACAGCGAGAGACCGACCATCACCCCGATGCCGGGCGAGACCAGCACCGAGACCAGGAGGCCGAGCAACGCTCCGGCGAGGTACTTGCCGAGCGGGACGTCGCCGGACTGGACGATCTGGATGGCCGCCTCGAGGGCGCTGGCCTGCGGCGCGCCGAGCTCGGGCGTCCCCTTGGGCAGGGTGTCGGGGCTGCCGCCCAGCGCGACGTGGTGCTCCAGGGCGACGCCGCCGGCGGCGACCGCACGCTCGTGGAGGATCCTCGCCTGCTCGGGCCCGAAACCGTAGGCCTTCCACAGGACCACCACGGTGGCCAGTGCGATGGCGGGGCCGATCCAGCACGTCAACAACTGGGCGAGTTGCTGGCGGATGGGGCGCGAACCGACCAGGTAGCCGGTCTTCAGGTCGGCCATCATGTCGGCGCACATGGAGGTGGCGACGCAGATGGCGGCGCCGATGGTGACGGCGGGCACGATCATCTCGCGGCCGGTGCCGAGGATGCCCATCATGATCGCGATGGCGATGAGGGCGAGCCCGGACAGCGGCGACCAATCGGTGCGTCCGGTGGTCTGGGCGACGACCAAGCCGGCCACCCACAGCCACACGGCTCCGGCGAGGGTGGCGAGCAGGGCCTTCACCACCCCGACCTCGCCCCCGCCGGCGACGAGGGTGGCGACGAACAACATCACCAGACCGACGACGGTGCCGAGGTTCAGGACCGAGACCGGCAGTTCCTCGCGCTCGCCGTCGCCGCCACCGCCGGAGCGGATGCTCGCCAGCGCGGCCTTCAACGCCGGAGCCGCGACCAGGATGCCGGCCACCGCACCGCCGAGGATGAGCCCGATGCCGAGGTGGCGGCTGGTGAAGTGGGCGAAGGCGCCGAAGAAGGCCTGGGCCGGAGCGCCGTGGGGCAGGGCCGTGAGGTCGCCCGAGGCCAGCCCCTCAGCCCCCTCCGGCAGGTGCTCCGGCAGCCAGCCGAGGAGGATCGCGGCCGGGATCAGGAACCAGTAGTTCAGGAGCGTGCCGTAGAGGACGACCAGGCCGCCCCGCCCGGCGATGAAGCCGGCGCCGAGGGACAGCAGGCTGACGGCGAGCCAGAAGTTGAACGACGCCGGCACGTGGAGGAAGGCGCCGAGGTCGAACTCGGCGGGCAGGACCGGCACCTTCGGCACGGTGCCGTCGGGCATCGGGGCGGCGCCGGGGGCGGGGACGAGACGGGCCTGGGTCAGGAAGGTCACCAGCCCCGACACCACGATGCCGCCGATGAGGAGCAGCGACTTCTGCAGCCCGGCGCCGGGCGCGCGCAGGATGGCGGCGACGGCCGTGCCCTCCGGGAAGCGCAGCCGCTCGTACTCGATGATCTGCTTGCGCAGCGGGACGATCAGGACGACGCCGAGCAGCGCACCGCCGACCGAGGCCAGGAGCAGCGAGCTGAAGTGGATGTCCTGCTCCAGGCCGAGCAGGAAGAGCACCGGCACCGTGAAGATGATGCCGGCGTTGACGGTGTTGACCCCGCTGGCCACGGTCTGGAAGACGTTGACCTCGAGGATGGTCCCCCGGCGCAGCAGACCGCGCAGGATGCCGAAGCCGAGGACGGCGGCGACCGCGCTGCCGACGATGGTGAAGCCGATCTGGAGGCCGGCGAAGACGATGCCCATGTTGAGCACCGCGCCGAGGAGGACGCCGCCGACGACGGCGGCCGGAGTCAGCTCGCGGTAGGCGCCCCGTCGGGAGGGGCCGGGGTCGGGATCGCGTTGGAAGGCGCGGTCGGACACGCCGCTAGTGTAGGAGCGCCCCGAGGCCGTCGAGCGAAGCGGCGGCCCGACCGGAACCGGGCCGCCGCAGAGGAGACGAGGAACGAAGGGTCAGAAGTCGAAGGCGAACCGGAACGCCACGATGGTGGTGGCGTCGGCCCCCTGCAGGTCGGCCTGGAGGACGTCGAACATCAACCTCACGCGGCTCGTCAGGTAGCCGTTGAGGGCCACGCCCAAGGTGTCCAGGTCGGGCTGACCCAGGTCGCCGAGGTCCAGGGTGGAGGCGCGGGCGGCCAGCTCCCAGGCGCCCACGCCGCCCGCGAAGGCGTCGCTCTTCGGGTGGACGCGGCTCCACGCCCCCGACGAGGTCCGGTAGCCCCGGTGCTCGCCGGTCACGAACCAGCCGAGCTGCGCGGTGGCGCCGGTGGCGGACGGGCTGCTTCCGGCGGTGGCGTTCAGGTCGGCCCGGACGACCTCGACCGAGGCGTGGAAGGGTCCTTCCTGGAGCGCGGCCTCCAGACCGAGCAGGACGTAGTCGTCCACCATCATGGAGCCGTCCACGAAGTCGGGCAGGAAGTGGTTCTCGGGACGCGCGGCGAAGGAGGCGTCGCCGTCCGGGTTGCGGAAGCTCACCGCCGCGCCGAAGTGGAGCAGGCTCGCGCCGTCGTCCTCGTACCAGGGCCGCCAGACCACGCGACCGGTGGCGCTCCAGGCCTGGTCGGTGCTCTTGCCGGTCTTGTCGGTCTTGCGGAAGACGCCCGCGGCCCAGGTCACCGAGTCGGAGGCGTCCGACACCATGAGGCCGGCGTTGCGGCTCGGCGCGAAGGCGTCGGCGACGAGGCTCCGCTCGAGGAAGGTGATGAAGCGGCTCGAGGTCAGCTCTTCGAGGCCGAAGGGCTCCTTGAAGTGGCCGAGCTTCCACCGGCCGAGCGGACCGTCGGTCCACTGGCCGTAGACGTCGGCGAGCGCAGCGCTGCCGCCGGCGAACTCGAACTCGGCCTTGTACTCCAGGCCTTCGGCGAACTCGCCCTTGGCGCCGAGACGCACACGGCGCACCTCGGTGCCGCCTTCGAGGGATTCGCCGAGCGCGGCCTCGGTGGCGGAGCCGGCCGAGACGAAGGTCCAGTCGCTCTGGAAGCGCCCGAAGATCTCGGGAGCTCCCTGGAGGAGGAGGAGGGTGGTCAGGATCATGGGGTGTGCGTTGGGGGTTGGTCGGGAAGGGCCCGGCCGCGCCGGGGGTTCGTCCTTCCGTTCGGCGGGAAGGATGCCCGCCGACGGGGAGCGCAACGGGAACGCTTCGGGAAGGTCCCGTGAAGACGGCCAATCCCGTGCCGTCCCCGGAGGGGGCCGGAGGCGCGGTTCCGTTCCCCGTGGGGAACGTCGGGGACCGTGCAGGTCGGGTATGCTCGCCCCGATACGGCCCCCACCGCTCCGGCGGCCCAGGCCCGCCCCGCCTTCGGGGCCGGCTCCGGACGGCTCCGCAGGGGGCGACGGGGGTCGTCCCCTCCAGGGCCGGGAAGGCCCGAACGCGTACGCCGGAGCGGCTGCCTCGGCTCCACGCGTCCCGTCCCCCCCACCGCCGCCCCGCCTCGGATCGCGCCCACGCCGTGAACCCGCCGCTTCGTCTCCTCTTCGTCTGCGTCGAGAACGCCAATCGCAGCCAGATGGCCGAGGCCTTCGCCCGCGAGCTCGGCGGCGACGCCGTGGAGGCGTGGAGCGCGGGCTCGCGGCCGGCCGAGCGCGTCGGCGCCGGCAGCGTCGCGGCGATGGCGGAACTCGGCCTCGACCTCTCCGGAGCCCGGCCGAAGTCGCTCGACGAGCTGCCGCCGGGGCCCTGGGACGCGGTCGTCACCATGGGCTGCGGCGACGCCTGCCCCCACCTGCCGGCGCACCGCCGCGACGATTGGGCGCTCCCCGACCCGCGCACCCTGGGCCCCGACGCGGTGCGCACCGTGCGCGACGACATCCGCGCCCGCGTCGCCGCCCTGCTCACCGAGCTCGGCGTCGGGCCCGCGGGCTGACGTCAGGGCAGGAGTTCGGTGACGCCCAGGGTGGAGAGGGTCCAGATGGTCGGGTCGCTGGGCGAGGTCCGCACCACCGCCCGGGTGTAGAGGGTCGTGCCGACGAGGTTCGGGTCCGGCGGCAGCGGCACGTGGATCGTGCCCCGCCCCTGCGCGTCGAGGGTCGTCTCCATCGCGGACGCGTTCAGCGAGCGCGTCAGCCAGGGGTCGGGAGCGAGGTGGCTCTTCCAGCCCTGCAGCAGCCGCCCGCCGGCGCCGTCGAAGGCGCGTGACAGGACCAGGCGGCAGGGGCGGTTGGCGCCGCTCG
>Ga0256830_1000397_pt1 | contig 35999 bp, 34 predicted proteins | sample 128326metaG_FD_190537 | JGI IMG/M metagenome (GOLD analysis project Ga0256830, IMG submission 190537) | Hydrothermal vent microbial communities from Lau Basin, Pacific Ocean - 128-326 | ecosystem: Environmental > Aquatic > Marine > Hydrothermal vents | place: Pacific Ocean: Lau Basin | collected...
TGATAAGAAGTTGACATACGGTTTTTCAGCAGCTTCTGCCTCTATCGATCCCGACGCCAGTAAACTTGATTTTGACACACCGGTTAATATGAATGATGATTTCAACCAAGGCTGGATAGTTGGCGGCCGGCTGGACTATCATCCTTTTGGAAATCTTAAGTTTTATCAGGGGGATTTTAAACGAGAAACCAAGGCTACCATCAGTATCGCAGCCTTCAGGTGGAGCAATGACGATGATAATAACTCATATATAAACACACCTGATTCAGGTGGAAAAAAGTTTGATGTTGATAAAGTGACAGGTTTTGAAGTAAGCAGCGCTTTTCGGACAGCAGGTTTTTCTGTTGATGCCCAGTACAACTTATTTAAAGCCGATACCGTGGATTCAGGCGTTACTAGTGGTATATATAAAAACGGCAGCACGGACCTTACTAACTACTCTGTTGAGGGAGGATATATGCTGATTCCCAGCAACTTAGAGATAGTTGCAGCTTATCAGGCGCAAGATGCAGACAACTATTCGAACCTATGGACCCGTACATCTGTGGGGGCCAACTGGTTCATACATGAACATGATATCAAGGTGCAGTTTACCTACAGGGTTGGTAACAACCTGAAGGGTGCGGATAAAGATGAGAACGAACTGTTTTTGCAGACACAGTACGTATTTTAAAAATTACTGAAAGGAGAAAAAAATGTGTCCCAAATTCAATAAAGGTATATGTGAAGTTGCAGGTATTGAGCCGGAATATATTGAGTGTGTGGATTTAGGTTTTTGCTATACAAGCAAGTACGAATATGAGATTTGCAGGCTTTACATGCTGCAATTCATGGTGGATTCCAGAAACCCGGTCGAGGTGTTTGCATAAACGGTAAGAAGAGGGGCAATTTTCCGGAAGGTAGACAAGTTCTAACGATTTTCTAACACAATACTAACAAAAAACTGTTAAATTCAACTTCAAAATCAAGGAGTATCCATAATGAATAAAAGAAAAAGCATGTTTTTAGTAAAAATTTCCATTATTACAACCTTTGTACTGCTTCTGCTTTTTGCTGCCGGCCGACCTGTACATGCCGCTGATATTATTGCCATAGACGGCTCCAGCACGGTTTATCCAATAACTGAAGCTGTAGCCGAGGAGTTCGGGGCTGTGAACCGCTCGGCCCGTATTACTGTGGGTGTTTCAGGCAGCGGCGGCGGATTTAAAAAATTCTGCCGTGGCGAGACTGATATTTCCGATGCATCCCGGCCTATAAAGAAAAAAGAGATAGACCTCTGTAAGAAAAACAAGGTGGAGTTTATCGAGCTGCCCATAGCGTACGATGGTCTGGCAGTGGTTGTTAATCCTGCCAATAAATGGGCTGAAACCATGACTGTGGCTGAGCTTAAAGTCTTGTGGGAACCAAAGGCTCAGGGAAAAATAACTAAATGGAACCAGGTTCGCTCTGGATGGCCAAATAAAAAAATCAAGTTGTTCGGGCCTGGTGTTGACTCAGGAACGTTTGACTACTTTACCGAGGCTATAGTCGGGAAAGCCCAGGCAAGCCGTGGGGACTTCACTTCCAGTGAAGATGATAACGTTCTGGTGCTTGGAGTTGCTGCAGACAAGTATGCCTTGGGTTTTTTCGGGTTGGCTTACTATCAAGAGAATCGCGATAAGCTCAAGGTGGTGGGGATAAATAACGGCTCTGCCACTGTAAAGCCGTCCCCTAAAACTGTTGAAAACGGCAGTTATACTCCCCTGTCACGTCCATTGTTTATATATGTCAGAAAAGATTCGGTTAAACGTCCGGAAGTTAATGAATTTGTTGAGTTTTACCTGAAAGAAGGCCCGGCGCTGGCGCGAGAGGTTGGTTATATTTCACTGCCAAGTGATATTATGTCTGTCGTGACCCAAAAGTATAGAAAGGGAGTTACAAACTCAATTTACAGCGGTAATCCTAGTGTCGGTAAATCCTTAAAATCCCTGTTAAACAATTCTGTGGCCTTAAAGTAATGTTGAATGCTGCTATTAAATCTCCTATGTGGAATTTACGTGTAGTTCCACATAGGAGTTTGCGGGAAAAGCTTACAAGAAGAAGTTTTTAGGTTGAGATGAAAAAAGGCGACTTAACGAAAAGTAAAATCAGACCCTGGGAATCTATCATTCATTCTCTGCTGTTTTTTTGCGGGATAATATCTATTTTTACGACAATAGGTATTATAGGGGTACTTCTGTTCGAGTCGGTCTCTTTTTTTAAAGAGGTATCTTTTTCTCAATTCTTCCTGGATACCCAGTGGACTCCTCTTTTCTTGGATAAACATTTCGGTATCTGGCCCCTTGTTGCCGGCACATTTCTTGTCTCTTTTATTGCTTTGCTGGTTGCTGGTCCGATCGGGTTGTTGAGCGCAGTGCTTCTGAGCGAATTCGCTTCTGAAAGGTTGCGCAGAACTATCAAACCTATGATTGAGATATTGGCCGGAATTCCCACAGTGGTTTACGGATACTTTGCATTATTATTCGTCACCCCATTACTAAAGAGGTTTATTCCGGAATTATCCGGTCTTAATGCGTTAAGCCCTGGTATTGTGATGGGTATTATGATTATTCCGATGATTTCATCTCTTAGTGAAGACGCTCTGTATGCGGTTCCAAGAAGCCTTCGTGACGGAGCCTTCGCTCTGGGCTCGTCCCGGTTGCAGGTGGCTCTTAAAGTTGTTTTTCCTGCCGCGTTTTCGGGGATAAGTTCGGCTTTTACCCTTGCAATATCACGTGCCATAGGTGAAACCATGATTGTCACGATCGCTGCCGGCCAGCAACCTAATCTCACTCTGAATCCATTGCAATCCATAGAAACCATGACCGCTTATATCGTTCAGGTAAGCCTTGGCGATACACCACACGGAACAATTGAATATAAGACTATTTTCTCTGTTGGTATATTGCTTTTTCTGTTTACTTTCATACTAAACAGTTTCAGCTACTGGTCTAAGTCCAAGTTTAGAGAGATTTATGAATGAATAACCTATTTGGACATAGAAGACGAATCTATCAGCGTTGGGCCGAGAGGACTTTTCTTGTTGCTGCTTATTTTGCCCTGGCAGTATCACTTGTAACCTTGGCGGTTCTGATAACTGATATATTAATGACGGGTGCCTCGAGACTGAGTTGGGACTTTATTACCAGTTTTCCTTCCCGAAGAGCCGGCCGGGCAGGAGTTTACTCACCCCTTGTTGGAACATTTTATATGATAGTTTTGACTGCCGTGATCTCCTTTCCCGTAGGGGTCGGAGCAGCTATCTACCTGGAGGAGTACGCCAAGAAGAATTTTTTTACCAGCTTAATAGAGATAAATATCGCAAACTTGGCCGGTGTGCCTTCCATAATATACGGTTTATTAAGCCTGGAGCTTTTTGTGAGGTTGTTGAACTTGGGTAGAAGCCTAATTGCCGGTTCTTTAACCATGGTGCTTTTGATCCTGCCTATTATTATTTTAGTATCCCGCGAGGCCCTTAAAACTGTGCCACGCTCGGTTCGTGAAGCGTCTTTTGCTTTGGGAGCATCCAGGTGGCAGACTATATGGCATCAGGTGCTGCCTATATCGCTGCCCGGGATTCTTACCGGTACCATTTTGGCTCTCTCAAGAGCCATAGGAGAAACAGCTCCCCTGATCATGATAGGAGCTCTGACTTACATAGCTTTTCTGCCGGATGGACTCTCATCGCCGTTTACCGTGTTGCCTATACAGATATTTAACTGGGTATCACGGCCACAGCATGCTTTTGCCGTAAATGCAGCCGCGGCAATAATAGTATTATTAGGTGTTCTTCTATCGATGAACGCTTTTGCGGTATGGTTGCGGAATCGTCTTCAAAAAAGAGTTAGCTGGTAAAAACATGAATCAACAAAACAACGCTGCATTTGAGGTAGAGAGTCTTAACGCCTGGTATGGTGATCATCACGTTTTAAAAGATAACGATTTGCGTATTGATTCCAAATGCATAACTGCATTGATCGGACCGTCGGGATGCGGTAAAAGTACTTTTATCAGATGTTTCAACCGTATGAATGATTTTATCCCTAATTTTAAACTATCAGGAAAAGTGATTTTTGAGGGGCAGGACCTGTATCAACCCCAGGTTGATCCGATAGAGGTCCGTCTCCGGATAGGTCTGGTTTTCCAGAAGCCAAATCCGTTTCCAAAGTCAATATATGACAACATTGCTTATGGCCCAAGACTCCAGGGGATAAAAGACAGGACTAAGCTGGATTCAATTGTAGAAAGCAGCTTGAAAAAGGCTGCTATATGGGATGAAGTGAAAGATAAATTGAAAAAGAGTGCATTGGCTCTATCGGGCGGACAGCAACAGCGGCTTTGCATAGCACGAACCTTGGCTGTGGAGCCGGAGGTTATACTGCTGGACGAACCTTGCTCAGCGCTCGATCCGGCAGCTACTTCGAAAATCGAAGAGCTCATAATAAATCTTAAAGAGAACTATACGGTAATTATCGTAACCCACAATATGCAGCAGGCGGGCCGTGTCTCGGATAATACGGTTTTCTTCTTTAATGGGGTGATTGTAGAGTCGGGTGAGACAAAAAACATTTTCACCAAACCTCTTAAAAAACAGACAGAGGATTACATAACAGGAAGATTTGGCTAGTTTAGGCTGATTCAGATTAGTTGAGATTAGGAGCTTTTAGCTTAGGAGGACGACTCTATGGGTAAACACTTTCAAAGAGAGATTGAAAGGTTGAAGAAAAATACACTTGCTCTTAGCACTATGGTTGAGGAAAGTGTTCAGAAGGCCGTTAGAGCATTGACTAAGCTGGATTCCGGACTTGCTGCTGAAGTGATAGATAATGATTACAAAGTAAACATGAAAGAGGTGGAGCTGGAAGAGGACTGTTTAAAGATACTCGGGTTGCACCAGCCTGTTGCCATTGACCTTAGGTTTATTATTGCGGTTTTAAAAATCAACAATGACCTGGAGAGAATAGGAGACCTTGCCGTAAATATTGCCGAGAGAGCGGCATTTCTTTCAAAGCATAAAAAGTTACATGTCCCAATGGATTTTTCCGGTATGACCAGGGAAGTTCAGTCGATGTTGAGAGGAAGCCTTGATGCCCTGGTCAATATGGATGCAAAATCTGCTTATGAGGTGCTTCTTGCCGATGATAGAGTGGATGCGATGAATCGTGAAATGTTTATTCAGGTGCAGAACGAGATAAGGAAAAATACATCAGAAGTAGAGAGTTTAATACACCTGCTGTCAGCCTCCCGCCACCTCGAAAGGATTGCGGACCATGCTACAAATATAGCTGAAGATGTAATTTATATGATTGAGGGCGAAATTATACGCCATAAAGCTGAAGAATATCAATCGGATATCTCTCCTGATATTTCTTCTGATGAGGCATGAACAAACACTATGAGCAATGAACCCAATAAAATTATTTACTCCATGGTCGGAGTAAGCAAGTATTACGATAAGAAGCCGGTTTTAAAGGATATTTATCTTTCCTATTTTTACGGGGCAAAGATTGGTGTTCTTGGTTTAAACGGTTCCGGAAAAAGCTCTCTTCTCCGTATTCTTGCCGGCAAGGATAAAGAATTCACGGGTGAGGCAGTTCTCTCGCCCGGTCATACCGTAGGCCTTCTTGAGCAGGAACCGGAACTGGATGCAGGAAAAACAGTGCGGGAGATTGTTGAAGAAGGTGTTCGGGAAGTGGTTGATGCGCTTAATGAATACAACCTTATTAATGAAAAGTTCGCTGAGCCCATGTCTGATGATGAGATGAACAGGCTTATCGAACGCCAGGGGGAGGTCCAGGAAAAACTGGATGCAATGGACGCCTGGGATCTGGATTCACGCCTGGAGATGGCCATGGATGCACTGCGTTGTCCACCTGGAGATACGCTTGTTAAGGTTCTATCCGGCGGCGAAAAACGCCGTGTGGCTCTTTGCAGGCTCCTTCTTCAGAAGCCGGATATTCTTCTGCTGGATGAGCCAACGAACCATCTTGACGCTGAAACAGTTGCCTGGCTGGAGCGGCACCTTCAAAGCTACCCCGGTACCATCATAGCTGTAACTCACGACCGGTATTTTCTTGATAATGTGGCAGGTTGGATTCTCGAGCTGGACAGGGGAGCCGGTATTCCCTGGAAGGGCAACTACTCCTCGTGGCTTGAGCAGAAAAAGAACCGCCTGCAAAAAGAAGAAAAGTCAGAGAGCGAAAGGCAGAAAACCCTCCAGCGTGAGCTTGAGTGGATACAGATGTCGCCCAAGGGCCGGCATGCAAAATCAAAAGCCCGTATTAATTCTTATGAGGAGCTTCTTGCTCAGGACGCTGAAAAGAGTTCAAAAGAACTCGAAATCTATATTCCTCCGGGCCCTCGTTTGGGTGATGTAGTTATAAATGCCGATAACGTCGGCAAAACATACGGTGACAATATCCTTATGGAGGGGCTGACCTTCTCGCTTCCTCCTGGTGGAATTGTGGGGGTTATCGGTCCAAACGGAGCAGGAAAAACCACGCTTTTCCGGATGATTACCGGCTTGGAAAAGCCTGATTCAGGCAGTTTTATTACAGGAGAAACTGTAAGGTTGGCATACGTTGACCAGAGCCGCGATGACCTTGATCCAGATAAAACTATCTGGGATGTCATATCCGGTGGTGCGGATACCATTGCGCTTGGTAAAAAGGAAGTCAACTCACGTGGCTATGTGGCGCGTTTCAACTTTTCCGGGGCTGATCAGCAGAAAAAGGTTTCGATGCTCTCTGGAGGCGAGAGAAACAGGGTTCACCTGGCCCGCATCTTGAAGGAAGAGGCTAATCTCCTTTTATTGGATGAACCTACTAATGACCTGGATGTAAACACCATGCGTGCCTTGGAAGAGGCCCTGGAGAATTTTGCAGGCTGTGCTGTTGTAATCAGTCACGACCGGTGGTTTCTGGATCGTATCGCTACGCATATTCTGGCCTTTGAAGGTGACAGCAAGGTGGTTTGGTTCGAGGGTAATTATTCGGAATATGAGGAGGATAGAAAAGCCCGCCTGGGCGCTGCCGCAGACCAGCCTCACAGCATAAAATACAGGCATTTGACCAGGATATAATAAGGTGATAATTTAGCCTGATAAGTTGAGCGGTGTTTTTTGGTGTATGCCGATTTCAGGAAGGTTATCCGATCTGCAGAACTGTCATAAAAGCCTCTTGCGGAACTTCTACGCGTCCTACTTGTTTCATTCGCTTCTTACCTTCTTTCTGCTTTTCTATAAGCTTTCTCTTTCTGCTTATATCTCCGCCATAGCACTTAGCCGTTACATTTTTCCGCATTGCGGAAATTGATTCTCTAGCTATGATTTTTCCGCCTATAGCCGCTTGTATCACAACTTCATAAAGTTGCCTGGGTATTACTGAACGCAATTTTTCCGTCACCTGTCTGCCGCGTGGATAAGCGGTATCGCGGTGCACTATCATCGAGAGAGCGTCCACCGGCTCTCCGTTTAAAAGAATATCCAGTTTAACAAGCTTTGCAACTTTGTAACCAATAGGCTCATAGTCCAAGGATGCGTATCCCCTTGAGGCAGATTTCAAGCGATCGAAAAAATCCCATAGAATCTCGTTCAGTGGAAAGTCGTAAACAATTTTCATGCGGTCCGGCCCGAGATAACTTAGGTCCACCTGTGTTCCCCGCTTTGCCTGGCAGAGTTCCAGGATGGGACCAACGTACTGGCTGGGGAGAAATATCGTGGCGCGCACGTAAGGTTCCTCCAGGAAATCTATGTATTGTGCTTGAGGCATCTTAGCCGGGCTGTCTATAAGAACAACATCGCCGTTGGTCTTGTTAACGCGGTAGATCACTGTCGGTGCGGTACTGATAAGCGAAAGGTTGAATTCCCGTTCGAGTCTCTCTTTAATGATTTCCAGGTGCAGCAGGCCGAGAAAGCCGCATCTGAATCCAAAACCCAAGGCAGCCGAGGTTTCCGGTTCGTAACTGAAGGAGGAATCGTTCAGTCTGAGTTTCTCCATTGCCTCGCGTAAGTCTTCGTACTGTTCCGTATCTGTCGGGTAAAGGCCGCAGAAAACCATAGCCTTGACTTCCTTGTATCCGGGGAGAAGATCCATGGCGGGTTTAGCCGCATGAGTGACCGTATCTCCGATTTTTGTATCCTGAATACGTTTTATCCCCGCAATAATATAGCCCACAGCTCCTGCGGAAAGGCTCTCTGTTTTTATACGCTTTGGGGTAAATACACCAACTTCGATCGTTTCGTAAACTCCTCCGCCGGCCATGAGTTTTATTTTCTCTCCGGGCTTGAGTGTGCCGTTAAACAGACGAACAAGAATGATGACGCCCTGGTAACTGTCGAACCATGAGTCGAAAATAAGCGCCTGAAGCGGAGCATCGGCATCTCCAGCCGGCCCTGGAATCCTCTGCACTATAGCTTCCAGGATTTCCTTCCCTCCAGTGCCGTGTTTGGCGGATGCCAGTATAACGCTGGAAGAGTCGAGACCCACGACATCTTCTATTTCTTCTGAAATTCGATCAGGCTCCGCACTAGGCAGGTCGATCTTGTTGATCACCGGAATTATTTCCAGGTCGTTATCAATAGCAAGGTAGGCGTTGGCAACCGTCTGAGCTTCGACTCCTTGTGTCGCGTCAACTATTAAAAGCGCTCCCTCACAAGCGGCAAGGCTGCGCGATACTTCATAGTTGAAGTCCACATGCCCTGGTGTGTCTATTAAATTCAGCGTGTAATCAAGACCGTCTGAAGCCCGGTAAGTAAGCCTTACGGCATGAGATTTGATGGTTATGCCACGTTCTTTCTCCAGGTCCATAGAGTCAAGCACCTGTTCTGACATCTCACGCTTGGAAAGAGCTCCGGTGAGTTCAAGCAAGCGGTCTGACAGCGTGGTTTTGCCGTGATCTATATGGGCTATTATAGAAAAATTTCTGATATTGGCAGGCTTTGTTTTTTTCACCCTTAGTCGTCAGCCTTTAATCTGTCAAATGCCATGCATGCGGCGCCAAGCACTCCTGCATCACCGGATAGTTCGGATCGCAAAATTTTCAGGTCGGATGAAAGCGGCTCAAAGGCGAGCTTCGAGACCTTGGAGCTAACCTCAGGGAAAATGAAATTCCATGCACCCAACATGCCGCCGCTGAATATTACAGCCTGGGGACTGAAGATATTTACGAGATTGGCAACTCCTACTCCAAGGTTCGCTCCGGCGTCTTTTAGGATTTCCCTGCACATGATATCACCGTCAAGAGCCGTATCGTAAATGATTTTTGAGGTTACCTTGTAATAGTTTCCGTCGCAGCAATTTCTGACCATACTTTCGCGTTCGTCACCCAGCTCCTGAACCGCGCGATCAACAACAGCGGTCGCGGACGCATATGCCTCAAGGCATCCGTGCTTGCCGCAATGGCATAAAGGGCCTTTAGTATTAATACTCATGTGTCCGAATTCTGCTGCGATATCAAGAAGTTTTCCTTGATGTATGACACCGCCTCCGACACCGGTGCCTAAAGTAATTAGTATAAAGTCGTCAAAAGGCCTGCCTGCCCCCATCCACTTCTCACCAAGTGCCGCTGCTGCCGCATCGTTGACAAGGTTGACAGGCAGAGCAGTGGCATCCTCCAGGAAACTTTTAAGCGGCTGTCCTGCCGCGGCTTCCAGGTTGGGAGATGCTGCAACCTCTATGCCTCGTTTATCCACAATTCCGGCCGATGCCAAAGTAATTGCCGAAGCCTTGTCGCGGGATAGGGAGTTTACTGTTTCAAGGAGCAACTTTTTAAGATCAGGCGCGGTGCTGGGGGTTGTTTGCTTCAGTTTAGAAACAATACTACCGTCCTGTGTTACAGCTGCCGCCCGCAGGCTGGTTCCACCAAGGTCTATACCAATAACAATGTTTTTATTATCACTTTCCATAACTGTTAAGATAGCACAGGCCTCCGGCTCTTGAAAAGAGAGACAAAACCTTTACCGTCCTGAAATATCATGACAACTTTTCCTTGGTGGGGCAGCGCTACCAGTACCGGCTTATTTTTTTCAGGTATTGAATGTCCTTCCAGTCATGTCCGAGGATTTTTGCCCCATACTTGTCCGCCTCCAGTGAGTTGCTTGAACCGAATATAATGTTTGCCGGTGGACAGAGGGGGTCGCCGGATATGTGTGAGCCTTTCATGCCTACAGTGCCGTCCACAATGGTCCAGTGAGGTCTTACAATACGAATTAGGTCGCTTAAGCATCCGTCCGGATTCTTTTTATGAATTTGTGATTTCTTGTATGTCCAGTACCCGCTGTAATGGGCTGAGGGCAGTACGCCCACCATATTTTTAAGCCCAAGTGTCACTTTCAGCATAGAGTGGTCTTTTAGCACAGGTATCGATATGATAAAAACGCTTGCAAGTATATCAGGAAGATAAATGCTATCCCATACCTCGGCATTCGGTACCCTGACAGGAGAGCTGGGCAGCGAGTCAAGATCGATCAGTTTTACTCCAAGAGAATTATAGCCCAGCTGTTCTAAGTTTTCGAGTGTATTTCCGGTCCCTGAGCCTTCAGCTACCGCTATTTCATAAAACCCGGCATTTTCAAGCGCCATGACGATACCCGCCACAACCCTGAAGTCGGTGGTTACCGGCGGCGGAGTTGGTCTTACAATATTGGGTTTCAAAATGATCAGGGTATCGGATGGTGGAGACGACTCATCTATCAACCTGGAGGTAACCCTGCTTGCAGCTTTTACCGGGTCTGACGCGATCTCTTTGTGGATGTATTTTGACGAAGTCAATTTTGGTTCAGGCTCTGCCGGCTTTCATCCGGTTTTAATCCTGTCAGGAAGTGGTTCTTACAAAAATTCCCTTGACTATTTCGTTATCCAGGGCAAGTGTGGTTTCCTCCACCTGGATTACCATGGTTGGACGTTTCTGCATAAGACGCACTGTACTTCCTGGAGCAAGTCCCATAGCTGTCAGCTTTTCTATATGCGATGTGTTTAGAAACGCCACAACGACATCAGTGCCCACTTCCACGTTGCTGAGATTAGTGATAAGTGGCGTGTATTTCTTCGATAAAGCGGAACAGCATGCGCCCTTGGGTATGGGTTTTCCGTGCGGGCATGCAGGTGGATGCCCAAGGAAGGTGCATAGCGCTTCTTCCACGTTCTTACTGATCACATGCTCGAATGTGCAGGCGTCATCCTCGTAGTTCGACAGATCCAGGACATCATGAAAAAGCCGCTCTGCAAGACGGTGGCGTCTCACTATATCGTGGGCCCTGTCTTCTGCATCTTCAGTAAGAGCAGGGATATTGCCGTCAAAGGAAAGCATGCCTTTGGCTTCAAGCATCTCGACCGCTTTCAGCGTGATTTTGTCGGCAAGAGAGGCGCGGTCCAGGGTCCCACGCTCCCTTAGTTCCCAGAACGTCTCCAGCATTTCATCGATACTATCTGCGTAATCGCATCTGTCGTTCATCCGCAACTCCTTTTTACAACCTTATTCCCGAGGCTTTTATTATAAAGTTTAGCGTTCCTCCAATGGCTATGGCAAACGACATGACTATGCCTAGCATGGTCATTGCCGATTTAAACCCTCTTTCCTTAATCATCATGAGCAGGCTGGCAAGACAAGGCACAAAAAGTGTGATTGTTACCAGAGCCACTGTAACCTGTGCAGGTGTTAACATTCCCTTTTTAGACATATTGAAGAATCCGGCGGCTCCGTAATCCCTTCGCAGAAAACCCATTATGAATGCGTCGGTTGCCATCTCCGGAAGTCCGAGCAGGGTCACAACTACTGGAGAAAGGGCTTCTCTGAGCCAGACCAGCAGGTGAAACCTATCCAGGAAAAAAAGTGTGAGTGTGCCGATTATGAATAGCGGCACGGCTTCCCGCAGATACCACTCGGTACGCCCCAGTGTCTTCAGTAACACGTTTGACATTCGTGGCATTCTTATGGGAGGAAGATCAAGAAAAAGCGCCGGTTTTTCGCCTTTTACAACCATTGAGGCGAGCCAACCAAGGAAGATCAGCGTAGTTACTATGCTTAGAATCCAGATTATCGTGACTTTGTAGGATAAAGAACTTAGAAGACCCATGATAACCCCAAGCTGAGCCGAACACGGCACTGCCAGGGCCAGCAGAAACGTGGCGATTATACGTTCCCTTCTGGTTTCAAGAATTCGGGTGGTCATTGTGGCCATTGTAACGCAGCCAAGTCCCAGCACCATGGGTAAGACAGCTTTGCCGTTTAGGCCCATGAAATTAAATATGCGGTTTGTCATAACCGCGAGCCTGGGCAGGTATCCGGAGTCTTCCAGAATGCCGAATGCGATAAAAAAGGTTCCGGTTATCGGAAGTATTATTGCGATTGCATATGTCAAAGCCATAGTTATTACGCCATAGGGACCAACCAGCATATCACGGAGAAATGCTATCGGAATCAAGGAGGCCAGGCGCTCGGCCCATGGGTTTAAGTATTGGCCGAAAATCACGTTTTCAAGGAAATCCACGAATACTCCGGCGCCAAGATTTCCAACAAAGAGCCAGATAATATAAAGCACGGCTAATAGGATAGGAATGCCCCAGACCGGATGAGTGCTGTATCTGCCTATTAACTGCAATGCTTTTCCTCTGCCGGGTTCTGTTTTGGTTAGTACCTCTCCGAATATCTGTTCCACTTTACTTAGACGTGTGCTGCTTAGCACTTCGGCAAGGGGTCGCTCGAAGTGTTTTTGGAGGTTTTTAACTATCCTTTCCACCTGCCGTACTTCATCTTCAGCAAGGTTGGATCTGAGCCATTCATTCATCCCCGGCGCACCTGAAAGGATCATAAGCGCCAGCGATCGATTGGATACCGAGGCTGCGGGAAGATGTTCTGATATTTTTTCGAGCGCTTTTTCTATGCGTGCATCGTAATTGAATGTTAGGAAAGGGATTTTGGGCGATTGAAGTGCGGCTTTTATCTGGTTTATACCCTTTTTCTGCGGCGCAATAGCGCTTATCACATGTATTCCCAGCAGGCTGGAGAGTTTTTTTGTATCTATCTGTATTCCACGGTCTGTCGCCTCGTCCCACATATTAAGAACCAGAATCATCGGTCTGCCTGTTTCGGCCAGCTGGAGGGCCAGCATAAGTGTGCGCTTCATGTTTTTGGCGTCGGCTACCTGTACGACCGAATGAAACGGATGCTTGAGCAGGATATCCCTTGTCACACGTTCATCTTCACTCATGGGCACAAGACTGCTTGTGCCTGGAGTGTCTATCAGGTGGTACTTCTTTTCGCCGGCAATTAGGTTGCCGTGTGTTACCTCCACCGTTGTGCCCGGATAGTTTGATACCGTGGCATATTTTCCGGTAAGAAGGCCGAAGATAACGCTTTTACCAACGTTTGCGTTTCCAAGGAGGATAACCCTGTCAGAATCTGATTTCTCCTCTACTGCTTTATCTTTGTGGCAATGATCATGCATATTGCTCCTTCATACGACCGAATTGAGCAATTTTTTGCTCGGTTTCAGTGCGCTTTTCTAAACGGCAATCAACCTGAATGTTAATCCAACTTAATATTAAAACAATTAATAATATACCTTTACCAGCCTATTTATAAAGTTTAACGCAGCTTATTGAGAGTAAAGCGTGTGATTAAGAAATCCATAGACATATCCGATACATAATAGAGACGGGAGGTATTTAAGCATGGAAGATATGAGAACGTCTGAAACGTGGAGAATTTTCAGAATACAGTCAGAGCTTGTGGATGGATTCGAAACGTTGCACGATCTGGGACCTGCTGTAACTGTATTTGGCAGTTCACGCCTTGCTGTCGGTTCCGAGTACTACACTGCTGCTGAAACTGTAGCTGCAAAGCTCTCCGCTGCCGGGTTTGCTGTTATTACAGGTGGTGGTCCAGGCATTATGGAGGGCGCTAATAAGGGCTGTTGCGGCAATGGATCACAATCCGTCGGCCTCAATATTGCTCTTCCTACAGAACAGTTTCCTAACAAATATCAAGACATAAGTCTTACCTTCAGGTATTTTTTTGCTCGCAAACTTATGTTTGTAAAGTACGCTATAGCCTATGTGATTTTTCCGGGAGGTTTTGGAACTCTTGATGAACTGTTCGAGGCGTTGACCTTGGTACAGACAGAAAAAATCAGAAAATTTCCGATCATTTTGTATGGTTCTGAGTATTGGAAGGGTATGATCGAGTGGATACAGGATAAAATGCTGGGTTATGAATGTATTAACGAGGCTGAACTTGAGCTTTTTTCGGTGGTGGACAAGCCTTATGAGGTGCTGGATATCGTAGCCAAACACCATAAAAACACTACTAAAGTCGTACGCGGTGAACGCAGGAAGTATAAATCCTGCGGCATGCCGGAACTGTAAAAAAGAACTGTGGGAGGAGACGATAGAATGAAGAGGGTACTAATTGTGGATGACAGTATATCCGTCGGCCGTCAACTTGGGAAAATAATTGCTGGAGCAGGAGAGGAATTTGAAGTGATAGGCCATGCTAAAAACGGAGCAGAGGCCATTCAGGTACACCAGGTGGAACGTCCGGATATCGTTTGTATGGATATGAATATGCCGGTAATGGATGGGTTGACCGCTTTACGAACTCTTGTCGCCATTGACCGTGATGTGAAGGTTGTAATGGTTACGTCGCTGGGAGGGGTAGGGGAGAAGTATACAGAGGCTCTGAAGCTGGGAGCAAAAAACGTTATATCAAAGCCGTTCGAGCCTGATAATGTGTTGAGGATACTTCGGGAACTGTAGGGCATAGGGCAGGCGAAAGGCGAAAGGTGAAGGGCGAAATGGGAGGAGTGTAATGGCGGTTAAGTTTTTCGGTCAGTTCATGGTGGAAAAAGGGTTGGTCTCGAGAGAGCTTCTTTTAAAAGCGATTGAACTGCAGGAGTCTACAAATCTCAAGTTAGGCGAGATGGCGCTTTCAATGGGTCTTATAACCGAGGCGGATATCAAGCGTATACACGAGGGGCAACGCTTTGAAGACCTACGGTTCGGAGACATGGCTGTGAAACTGGGCATTCTTACTCCGGACGAGCTTGAGCAGGTTCTGACAAAGCAGAAGAACAACCACCTTTATATAGGTGAGGCCTTGATAAAAGTGGGAGCTCTGAAGGCTGAAGACTTGCCTCGTTATCTTGATGAGTTTAAAGCGGACCAGGCTCCGTACATGGTAGAGAGGGTTGCAATTCCGGAGGGAGTGCCGAACCAAGATTTGTGGGAACTCTCGGCCGACCTGACATATAAAATGTTTACACGCATTGTAGGGCTGACCTTTAGACCGGGACAGTGTCAGCTTGTTAAGAGTATAGATCGTAATGATCTGATTGTAGCCATAGACCTGACAGGTCATGTGACTGCCCGTTATCTGCTCTCTGTATCTTCAGGAGTGAGACAGCTTATTGCGCAGGCGATTCTCCAGGAAAACGATGTAACAAACGAACCCGATGATGTGTTGAACGATACGGTTATGGAGTTTATGAATATTGTCTGTGGAAACATTGCGGCAAAGGCTGCGCAACTTGGAAAAATAATAGAGATTGATCCTCCCGAAATAATCGGTGCGGCAGAAGGCAGCGGCGGCCTGGACCTGCCTTCCGGAGGAACAGGTCTTAAATTTCCTCTTTATGTTGCGGAGGAACAGGTAGAGATAGGAATTTTTATGCTGCCGTAAGGAAGTTTAAGTCTTGTTTAGGATAGCAAACAAACGAAAATATTTTTAAAATTTATAAAAACATAAAAGAAACATCCCAAAATAAGTAGTTCTCTTTCTGAATGAGAACATATCTCAATAAGTTCTCACTGCACTGTCAACGCGAACTGTTTGAAAGGCTTATCCGGCCTGGGCCGGCATCGCCTGAAGGTTCTTCCTGATAAGCCTGAGAAGAAGTCCCTCTCTTAAGCCCCTGTCGCATATCACTATGCGTTTTGCCCCAAGGAAGCGTATTATCTCGATAGCCGCAGATGTTCCTGCCGGTACAATTTCAGCGCGGTCGTAAGGTATTCCGGCGGTCTTTTTAAGTTCTGCTGTTGTTTTGCCTGAGAGAAACATGGAGGTTTTTTCAAGATCCACGGCTTTCATTTCGTATCCGTGCAAATGGTTTTTACGGCTCTGTAGAGCCATATGCACTGCCGCAAGTGTTGTGAATGTTCCTCCTGTGCCCACAAGCAGTGGTGTCTGGACAGAGCCTTTTTCTAAGTTCTTAGTCAGAGCTGTCCGGACTGTTTTTGCTATTTCATGCCATTCATCTTTACAAACCGGATCGCTTCGGACTATTCTGTCTGTAAGATAAACAGCTCCTATATCCAGTGAAAATACCTGTACGGCGCCGGCATCTGCAGTGCCCAGCGAAATCTCGACGCTTCCTCCGCCGATATCAGCCACCGCAAACCGGCCGGCCCCGAGATCAAGGCTGTAAGCGGCGCTTTCAAAAACTATCAGAGCTTCCTCATCGCCGGATATTCTCTTCAGATCAACACCGAAAACCCGTTGTATTTCGGCTTTTATACTATTGCCGTTTTTTGCAGTCCTAAGCGCGCTTGTGGCGGTCAGCGAAACTGTGGATACATTGAGGCTTTCCAGAGTGGTTATTATGCGTCTTAGTGCTGTCATCAGCCGCTGCCGGGCTTCCGGTGATATTTTCCTGGAAAGGGCGATATCTTTACCCAGGGCGGTGGAAACACGTATGTCATCCAGCAGCTGATAGCTTCCATCCGGCTGCGCCTCTGCGACCATGCATCGTACCGAGTGAGTGCCGATATCGATTGCAGCCAATCGAAGACTTGACGTCTGGTTCATATTCCTTAGATTATGCCGTTGTCAGGAAACATATCCTGAGAGCCTCCAGGTTGAGCGAACCTGCATGAAAGGCTTAAAATTCTGACAGCTGTTCCCTGCATCCTTAAAACTGTTACAGTAGCAAGGCCTTATTATAAGCCGGCCGGTTTGCGAATATAGGTAAAATAAAAACACATGAAAATCTTCTGGGCGATTCCCCTCATGGCGATTTGGGGTAGCAGTTACGTAATCATCAAGGCTGGCCTTCAGTATACCACTCCGATCTTTTTTGCTGCGATAAGAGCGTTTCCGGCCGGATTGATTATTCTTTTACTAAGTTCATTAAGGTCTGATTCCACGCCTCTTCTTCGTAAAACAGCCTGGGATTGGTTCATGGTTTCCATGCTTGGACTTTTTTGTACGACTGCCTTTTTCTGGGCCATGTTTGTCGGTACCCCCCTGGTCGGCGCCGGCCTTGCGGCTGTGCTTATTAATACGCAACCTTTTTTCGTTGCTGCAATAGCCTATTTTTTTCTGTCCGAGCGCTTTGGGTGGCGAAAAGCAGTTCATCTTTTGACGGGTTTTTCAGGTGTAATATTGATTACTTGGCCAAAGATCGAAGGCGGCTTCTCTGCGGACCTGTTAGGCATAGCTATATTACTTGCAGGATCGTTTGCCTTTTCCGTGGGGATGGTGCTGTCAAAACCACTGTACCATCGGTTGGACCTGTACTGGCTTACAGGCTGGCAACTGGTGGTGGGAGGAGGGGTTTTACTTGTTGCAGCCTTCCTGCTTGAGGATGTTTTCTCTACTTTGTGGACTCTGCCTCTGGTGGCGGCTGTTGGATATCTGAGCCTTGTCAGCACGGCTGTGGCCTCTTTGGTATGGTTTCGTCTAATCCGCTTTTACCCTGTTAGTGTGCTGGCCTCGTACGGCTTTCTTATTCCTCTTTTCGGTATCATATTTGCACGCGTTTTCTACAACGAGGAATTTACACTCTGGTCTATCTCCGGCATGGCTTTGATACTGGTTGGTATATACGGTATAGAACGAAGCCGGTAGATTTTATTACGTTTGCAACCCCTTGGAATAAGCAGTTTTTTCCTGTAAAATGAACTCGTAGGTGAATCGTCGAAACGATTGTCTATTCTAATAAATGCAGAAGAGCCTGGTCAGTTTCCTTAAGGAAAATGAGTTGTTCAGTAGTTGTCGCTTCAGTGACGATGATCTGGAGTTGTTTGCGTATCAGGTGGAGAAGCGTTTTCTCGCAGAGTACCTGGGCGGCATTGTTGTAGAGATAGAAGATGTAATGAGCATAAGCCCGTCGCTTAGCTGGAGGGAGATACTGGAGACCGGTGCTGAAAAGATTGTCAAACACCTTGGGGCTGATGCTGCCTCAATTCGTTTACACGATCCTGAAACAGGCGAGATGGTCTCTTTTGGTTCTTTTCGGTTTCATGATTATACACGTATTCCAAGCATTCCCCTGAATGATTCCATTGCCGGAGAAGTGGTTCAAAGCGGTAAGAGTTACAAGGTTCCGGACATAATGGCAGAGCCTCTCTACCGGGACAAGGATGTTGTGCATAAGCTTGGGCTGAATTCTCTGATCGCGGTTCCCATCTACATACCCAGATTTCTTGAGACCGAGCCGGAGATTCGTGGAGCGTTGCAGATTTATTACCGGGAGAAAGACCGACGCTTTGATCCTCTTGAAGTGACACATGCTGAAGTTTTAGCCCGTAGAATAAGCCATGTTGTGGCGCGAAAGAGAATAATCGATCTTTCACAGCTGAATCTTCAGAAAGAAAAACTGGTTGAGAAGATTTTCCTTAAACTCAGCAACCGTGAAGGCATAAAGCTGAGGGACCTTTTTAAGCTCATGGTACCTGAGCTGGTCAATATAATTGAGATCCAGAGCTGCGCTTTGTTCTCCCTGTCGCAGGACAGGAAAACCGCGTGGCTCGAGATAAGCTACCCTACAGAGCAGGCCCAGGGTAAAATCGGTCATGTTTTCCGGGTGTCTGAACACCCCTACATGACTGCGCTTCTTAAAAACAGTCAAGAAAAGGTTGACACAGAGACCGAACGGATAGGTCCCTCTTACGTGCTTATAAAAGACCCTGAAAAAAGTGAGCTGTCAAATGAAGCCCTAGTCTCTTATATGCGCAAAAAAAAGCTTAATTCGGTTCTGCTTATTCCCCTTAAAGGGCGTGCCGAGGTGCGCTATTTCATGGTTTTTTATACAGCCGACATCAGGCAGGAGTTTACAGGGGCCGAGATTGATCTGCTTACGTTCTTTGCCAAAGAGGTTATGAAAGCCCTTCGTATGGAACGTCTTGACGACATACTTCATGACCTGAAAAATCCGGCGATAGCTATAGGCGGTTTTGCAAGGAGGGCACGGAAGCTTCTTGACAAAAATGATCTGGAATCTGTTCGCGATAAGATACGTGAGGCCCTGGACATTGTGGTGGAAGAGACCGACAGAATACAGAACCTATCCACAAGCGCGGTGATCGAGGGGCGTGAACGGCCTGTAAATGTGGGTGAGACATTAAAACGGCGTTTCAGGCTTAATGCCGAAGCCGTAAAGCGGCAGGGAAGAACCGGAATACAAGCCGAATTGCAGGATGTTGAGGAAGGACTGTTTATCTACTGCGTGCCTTTTGAGTTAGAGCGCGTTTTTGATAACCTTCTTATGAACGCTGTCCAGGCCGTACCTGGTGAAGGCGGCTTTTTACGTGCTAAATGCTTCAAGCACAACAATAGTTATGTTAATGTCGAGATTATAAATACAGGATTTATAGATGAGCAGCAGATTCGTAGAATACGTTCTGGTGAAGTGGCGGGCAGAGGGTTGAACATAGTATTTCGTTTTGTTGAGTCCTTGGCGGGAAATCTTGATATATCTAACGATGGATCACAAACTACTTTTACCGTCAGCCTGCCTATTTGCGCGGAGTGCAGTTAATTCAAGGCCGTATCTTCCTTGTTCGAGGAAAACTAAATTTTTTATAAAAAACAGAGGAGAAAACATGTTAAGACCAGAAGAAATACCGGCGCACATCGGATTAAGAAGAACGGTAATGGATGAAACAACCCCAACTCCGGCTGATAAAAATCTAAAACATCCGGCAGAAAAGGCCCCCAGGGTTTTTGCAGATACCGGTACTATAGACGAAATCCGGCCTCTGCTTGATGCGGGTATTATCGATGGTGTGACAACAAACCCAACTCTTTTAAAAAGGGCCGGAGCTTCCTCTTGGGATATGGCCAAGAAGATGATGAAGGACATCGTGAAACTTCTGGATCCGTATCCGGTTTCCCTGGAGCTAATAGAGCTGACAAAGGATAAGATGATTATACAGGCAGAGGAACTCGCCTCTTATGGTTCTAATGTTGTAATAAAAGTGCCTGTCGGAGGCTATCAGGCTGTAGACTCTTCTTTTGACAAACATACCGGGCTGAAGGTGCTTAATGTTCTGTGGAAAAAGAATATCAAAACAAATGCCACGCTTATATTCAACAGTGCGCAGGCATTGTGGGCGGCTCGTGCCGGCGCCACATATGTTTCGCCTTTTTTAGGAAGATTGGCTGATTACCTTTATAAACATGATGAGGTGGAAATGCCTGTTGGCAACTCGCTTTACTATATGGAGGATCACAGGGGAAAAAAAGAAAATACCAAGGTTCATAACACCGCATACGTAGCAGCAGGCGGAGCAAGGAAAAATGCAGGAATCAGACTGATTCATGAAATATCCGTGATTTTCAGTAACTATGAAATTAAGACGGAAATTCTGGCGGCATCTTTCAGGAATGATGTCCAGGTTCAGGAGAGCCTGCTTTGCGGGGCTGATATATTAACTGTACCTGCCCCCATTTTGATGAGAGTGGCGGATCATCCCCTGACCGAAGAGGGATTCAAAGCATTCAATGAGGACAGCAAGGCATTCGAAAAATAGATAAATACAGGTGGCTAAATGCTGTATGCAAAGTGGTGGAATAAGGAATTTGGAACCACTGTTTTTACTGCTTAAAGCTACCTTGTTTTAGCAGTTGTTGTAAATTTTTCAACTTTTTGTAGGTGGTTTTTCAGGGCCTTTTGGGAAACCGTGAAAAATCCGGTTTCCTTTTTTCCAGGAAGGCATCCCGGCCTTCCCGGCCTTCTTCGCTCATGTAAAAAAGCATAGTAGCGTTGCCGGCAAGTTCCTGAAGACCGGCCTGTCCATCGCAGTCGGCATTGAATGCCGCTTTAAGACACCGGAGAGCGATAGGTGAGTTCTCTAGAATCTCACGGCACCATTTAATTGTTTCCTCTTCTAGCTTTTCATAGGGAACCACTTTATTAACAAGGCCCATCTTAAGTGCCTCGTCAGCATTGTATTTGCGGCAGAGAAACCAAATTTCCCTTGCCCTTTTCTGTCCGACTATTCGGGCCATGTATGTGGCTCCGTAGCCGGCATCAAAGGACCCGACACGTGGTCCTACTTGGCCGAAAACGGCATTATCGGCCGCAATGGTAATATCGCATAAAATATGTAGAACATGCCCTCCGCCAAGCGCATATCCGGAGACCATTGCGATGACCGGTTTAGGGCATGTGCGCAGCTGGCGCTGAAAATCCAGGAAATTAAGACGGTTTTTATCGTTAGCTTTATGGTCTTTGTAGCCTGCATCGCCTCGAACCTTCTGGTCCGCGCCGGAACAAAAGGCCTTCCCCCCTTCACCGGTTAAAATAATGACCCCAATACTTTCGTCATCTCTCGCATTATCCAGGGCTGTTGACATCTCTTTAATTGTCCATGGGCGAAATGCGTTATGAACCTCAGGACGGTTAATGGAAATTTTGGCGATACCCTTGCTTTTTAGGTACTTTATATCCGTAAGTTTATCCGCAAACTCTTTTTCTTCGGTCCAGTTCACCATCAATAACTCCTTGTAGTATATTAATCTTGCTGTGGCTCAAGACCGGTTTTAGTGCCAGCTCGCGCTGCCCAGGGAGGTCAGCAGCTGGTCTGGTCTGGTTATGACACCGGCAGCATAGCGGCAGGCGGCGCGCTTAGATCCGAAGACTGGTTGCTATTATGAGCTAGTCCAGCTATTTCGTGTCCATATTTTGTGTCCTGAGCCTTAATGTGACCTATCAGCCAGTCTTTCAGGAAAAGCATTAATTTTGTGGCAACCACCACGCTTTGTGTTTTATCATACTCGCTTTTCAGGGCGACTGCATCAGCCAGTAATTTTTCATGAATTTTCTTATGTTTGTCAAAATCAGAGAAGTGGTTTTTTTTCAGTAATTTTTCCTCTTCAGCCAGGTGGAAGACCGCATACTCCATAATCTCATTAATAACGGCTTTAACCTGTTTTGAAGGTTCTTCATTCTTCATAACCACATAAAGCTTATTGATTATATCAAACAAACGGCTGTGCTGTTCGTTCATTATGTCTATGCCGACGTCAAAATCCTCGGTAAATTCAAAAATCTTGTTTTCAGGCAGCTGTTTAATCGAAACGCCCCGCTTGGATTTCACATTTTCCAATACGCTGTTTTTTATTTTCAAGTAGCTGGCCGTATCATTAAGAGCGCTGGCTTTAGAAGAGAGCTGGAAAGCGGTAGATGATACTTTTTCAGCTACACTTGCGTTGGATTGAGCCGACTTATCAAGGGCTTGCACAGCCTCATTTATCTGGTTGATACCGAGCTGCTGTTCCTGGCTGGCTGCTGTAATCTCATTTACCAGCTCTGAAGTCCGGCGAATATTGGGAACCAGGTCTTTTATCAAATCCGCAGCTTTATTGGCTATTGTAAGACTTGAACTGGAAAGCTGACCGATTTGCAGTGCAGATGCCTGGCTCTTTTCTGCCAACCTCCTGACCTCAGTGGCGACCACGGCAAATCCTTTTCCGGCGTTGCCCGCCCTGGCGGCTTCAATAGCCGCGTTTAACGCCAGCAGGTTGGTTTGCCTTGATATCTCTTCTATAATCGAGATTTTTTGGGCAATCTGGTTCATGGCTTTAAGGGTTTCAGCTACGGCATCTCCACTGCTGGCCGAGTTTTTAGCCGAGTTATTGGCAATATTTTCCGTCTCCATCAGGTTGGTTGCATTTTGAGCAATCGTTGCGGAAATCTCTTCCGTTGAGGAAGAGAGTTCCTCTGAAGAAGATGCCTGTAGTGAGGCCTGAGTTGTCATTTTGTTGGAAGCCTGGCCTAATTCCAGGCTGTTGTTCAGTGTGCTTTCTGCTAGAATTTTTATCTCTGCCGCGATTTCAGAAGTTTTTTCGGCCATAATATTCATACTGCCATACAACTCACCTATTTCATCTGTTCTCCCGGTTTCGAACTTGACATTCAGGTCTCCAGAAGCCATTAGGCTGACCTTATTGGTTAAGGTTTTTAGTGGCCGGGTCATGCTATATACTGTCATCCAGTAGAGCGCGATGCAGAATAAGACTCCGACAACCGCCATACTGAAGATCAGGTTGGCGGTGCTTACAGTATAAATATTATCAAACAATACTTCATTTGATTGCTTTATTTTATTTAGTCGTTGCACAGTAATGACGGCCATTGTTAAAATTAAAATTGCCATGCTCAAAAATCCCATGCCTAGCTTTGTCTTAATTGTTAATGATTTCATGGAGATTGCCCCCTCTTGGTAAACATTTTGTTGAAGTTGTTAAGCACCTTAAAACAGTTAAGTGGAACTCAAAAAAAGACTCATCATATTAAGTTCACTTTGAACGAATTTTTTAAATAATTTTTTAAATAATTTTTTAATACATCGGTACCCTTGACTCACTTCTTTAACAAATTATACGGCTGTTTTAGAGTGGGTAGCGAACCAGGTTTTTGTAATGACCATACAATACCTCTATTAACCATTCGTCAGTTTTTACTCTTTGGTGTCGGTTGACGGAAAAAGACAAAAAATTACAGGATGTTTATACTCAGGTATCTAAAGAAACGGTAAACCTGTTTTACAAAGGGTTTAAACTAAAGGATGCAGCGTACTTCTATTTAAGTATTTTAAAGATATGAAATCTTTTATCCCTCATGGCCTTCACACAGGTAACATACGCGGCGATATATATGGTGGTCTTACCGCAGCAGTAGTTGCTCTACCGCTGGCAATGGCCTTTGGTGTGGCTTCAGGAGCCGGTCCTGTAGCCGGTCTTTACGGTGCGATATTTGTGGGCCTATTTGCTTCGCTGTTTGGTGGTACCCCAAGTCAGATATCCGGACCTACTGGTCCTATGACCGTGGTGATGACAGGTATATTAGTGCAGTTTACTGCTGCCGACCCTGTAAATGGTGCGGCCATGGCCTTTACTGTTGTGATTATGGGAGGTTTTTTTTTGATAGCTTTTGGGCTTCTTGGACTGGGACGCTATATCAGCCTTGTTCCGAATCCCGTAATCTCCGGCTTCATGAGCGGTATAGGTGTGATAATAATTCTGCTTCAGATAGGCCCGTTACTTGGTCACAAAGCAACAGGAAGCCCACTTGAGTCGCTAAGAATGCTGCCTGAAATGATGAGTGATATCAACCCTTATTCAGTCAGCCTTGGACTCTTTACCATTATTATCGTCTATCTGCTCCCAAATCGGATAAACAGTATAATACCTGCTCCCCTTCTGGCACTTTTTACAGGCACAGCCGCGCTTGTTTTTTTTCTTCCGGAGGGCTCTGTAACCACTATAGGAGAAATCCCTTCAAGCGTCCCTATGCCTAAGATGCCTGCTTTCAGTCTCAGCATGTTTCCAAGCATGGTGAAATATGCGTTGATTCTTGCTGTTCTTGGAAGCATAGATTCCCTCTTGACCTCCCTTGTGGCGGATAATGTTACCAGAACTCGCCATGACTCTAATCTTGAGCTTATCGGACAAGGGATGGGCAATATTGTGGCCGGTATATTCGGTGGTCTGCCCGGGGCAGGCGCCACAATGCGCACTGTTGTAAACATTAAGGCCGGCGGAAGCACCCCGATAGCAGGGGCTCTGCATGCTTTGGTTCTTCTTGCCGTTGTTGTGGGTGCAGGAAAGTACGCAAAGTATATTCCACATGTGGTTCTTACAGGCATATTAATAAAAGTGGGAACTGATATTATCGACTGGGGCTTTTTCAGGCGCTTGCACCAGACAACGCGTACCGCGGTTTTATTGATGTTTACCGTTTTGTTTATAACTGTTTTTGTGGACCTTATAACTTCGGTTGCAGTCGGGTTGATTGTGGCAAGTCTACTACTTGTGCAGCGCATGGCTAATTTGCAGTTAAAGAGCATACAGATCTTTACAGAACCCGACGATGAATCACCGCTTTGCGAAGAAGCCATGGCTATACTAAAGGCTGCGAAAGGCAGAATACTGCTCTATCACCTGAGTGGACCGCTGAGCTTTGGTGCGGCAAAGGATATGGCGCAACGGGTAACCATGATTGAGGGATACAAGGTAATGATTCTCGATATGTCGGATGTTACAACCATTGATTTTACGACATCAGTTTCAATAGAGGAGATGATAATCAGCGCTCATGCCGTTGGGAGGTACGTTTTGCTCTCCGGCACTCAGCCTGCTGTCAGGGAGATGCTTGTCCGCCGGGGGATCTTAAAACTGCTGGGCGATGGGAATGATTTTCCACGCAGGCTCTATGCTTTTAGAAAGGCGGCAGAGCTTCTGGGTATTTGAATGTTTTTTTAAGAACAATACTTTTAAGACAGGAAAATAGATTTGTTTCACAAGTCACAAGTTGAGTGATTTACGTAAATTTACACGAACCTCTAAACACCGTGATGGCTTGGATTAGAGCTTGACAATATTTAATTAAAGACCATATAATTTGGGTCTAAATTACTGACCGGAGGAAGTGTTATGGCAGGGGATGTTAAAAATGTAACTTCAGCAGAGTGGGATAATGAGGTGTTAAACGCGAAGGGCTTGGTTATGGTTGATTTTTGGGCGACCTGGTGCGGTCCCTGCAGAATGGTGGCTCCGGTTGTCGAAAAGCTTGCCGGCGAATATGATGGCAGAGTTAAGGTCCTGAAGTTGAACACTGATGAGAACCCTGATATTGCCAGCAAACAAGGAATAATGGGTATTCCTACTCTTATGTTTTTTAAGGATGGTAATAAAGTTGACCAAGTGGTGGGGGCGGTTCCAGAAGGATCGTTGAGGTCGAAATTGGACGCGCTTCTGGGATAATTCCTGGACAATCACAGCTATTCGAATTTTGTTTCTGGTTTTGTGCAGATATCTTACGATGTAGTTATAATAGGGGGAGGCCCTGCCGGGCTTACGGCAGGGCTTTATTTGTCTAGAGCTGGAGTAAAGACGCTGCTTGTGGAAAAAGCAATCCCGGGCGGACAGATGAGCCTTACTTACCAGGTCGACAATTATCCAGGCTTTGATCTTATCTCCGGAGCAGAACTCTCTCGTAAAATGGAAGAGCACGCAAAAAAGTTCGGTCTGGAGATACAGACCGGAAATGTTTTAAGTGTTGATTTTTCCTCAGTGATAAAGAAGCTTAACCTGTACGGTGGACAAACGCTCACATCTAAGGCGGTAATTATTTCAACCGGTACATCTCCTAAACTTTTAGGTGTCGGCGGGGAAAAAGAGTACAGAGGAATGGGTGTTTCGTACTGTGCCACCTGTGACGGCCCTTTTTTCAGGGGCGCTGATGTTGTGGTTGTAGGCGGTGGAGACGCGGCATTGGAAGAAGGGTTGTTTCTGATGAAGTATGTAAAGTCTGTAACGTTAATACACCGGCGTGATACTTTTAGTGCACAGAAAATAATCGTTGACAGAGTCGTTTCCAATACGGGTATAAAGATGATGTTGAATACGGTTGTTAGCAATATTGAAGGAGATGGGAACAGGGTTACCGGTGTCGTGGTTCGGAACGTGGAGACAGGTAAAGAAGAGCATGTTGCGGCAGCAGGTGTTTTCATCTATATAGGCGCCAATCCTGCGACAGGTTTTTTGGAGGGGGCGGTTAAACTGGACGAAAGCGGTTATATTATTGCTGACGAGCTTATGCGCACGTCGGTTGAGGGTGTTTTTGCGGTTGGTGATGTAAGAGCAACTTCGTTAAGGCAGATTATCACAGCAGCCAGCGATGGCGCGGTTGCTGCTGTTAGCGCGGAGCGATACATACAGATTGGCACAGCGTATGCTTGAGAGTAATGCAGAGAGCGTATGGTTCAGATGTGATCGGAGGATTGATTAAGCACTATTGCTTTAAAATTATTTTATGTTTGAATCGTTATCAGAAAAACTAGACGGAGTTTTCAAGAAACTCAAGGGCAGGGCGCTGCTTAAGGAAGAAGACGTGGCAGCTGCTATGAAGGAAGTGCGAATGGCGCTTCTGGAAGCTGATGTGAATTTCCGTGTAGTAAAAGATTTTGTTGAAAAAGTCAGATCCCGTGCTGTAGGCAAGGAGGTAATGGAAAGCATTACGCCTGGTCAGCAGGTTGTAAAGATCGTCAATGACGAGCTGGTTTCCTTGATGGGAAAAACACATTCCGGCATCAGACTTGCTCCCAATCTTCCCACCATTATAATGATGATAGGCCTTCAGGGGTCGGGTAAAACCACATCGGTCGCAAAGGTGGCAAAGACTTACAAGAAAGAAGGCCGCAGGCCTCTTCTTGTGGCTGCTGATACGCAGCGCCCTGCTGCAATCACTCAACTTCAAACTCTTGGTGATCAGGTTGGAGTTCCTGTCTATGCCACCAGGGAAAAGGATGATCCGGTTCGCATCTGCAAAGATGCCTTAAACAAGGCCAGAACCGATGGACATGATATTTTAATCCTGGATACCGCAGGTCGGCTTCAGATTGATGATGATCTGATGAAACAGCTTCAAGACATTAAGTCGACTGTCGTACCAAACGAGGTCCTGCTTGTGGCGGATGCCATGACCGGCCAGGAGGCTGTGAATATTGCGGAGACCTTTGATGAAAAAATAGGTATAGACGGTGTAATTCTGACTAAAATGGATGGCGATGCCCGTGGTGGAGCGGCTTTATCCATAATGTGGGTTACCGGCAAGCCGGTGAAGTTCATGGGAGTCGGGGAAAAGCTTGACCCCTTGGAACCGTTTTATCCGGATCGTATGGCTTCACGGATTCTCGGTATGGGTGATGTCCTAAGCCTGATAGAGAAGGCGCAGGATGTCGTAGAAGAAAAAGAGGCTATTGAACTTGAGAAAAAGCTAAGAACAAACACATTTACCCTGGAAGACCTGAGAGACCAGATGCGGCAGGTGAGAAAAATGGGTCCTCTTCAAAGTGTTCTTGGAATGATTCCCGGTCTTGGTCCCAACCTGAAAAATGTTGACGTTGATGAAAGTCGCCTGAATAAGGTAGAAGCCATCATAAACTCAATGACCAAGAAGGAACGCCGTAACTATGCTATAATCAAGGGCAGTCGGCGTCGTCGAATTGCAAACGGCAGCGGTACGACTGTTGCGGAAGTAAACCGTGTGCTTAAGCAGTATATACAGATGAAAAAAATGATGAAAAAATTTAAGGGCGGCGGGATAAAAGGTATGAAACTGCCCGGAATGCCGAAGTTCATGTAAGGAGGTAATAAGTTGGTAAAAATCAGACTGACGCGTTTGGGTTCAAAAAAAAGACCCTTTTATCGTGTGATTGTTGCGGACTCCAGGGTTAGAAGGGACGGCCCTTTCCTGGAAATACTTGGCACGTACAACCCTTTGCCGAACCCATCTGAGATCAAGATAGATACGGACAGGGCTAAGCATTGGCTGGGCCTTGGGGCGCAACCTACTTCTACTGCAAAGAAGCTGCTAAAGATAGCCGGCGTTTAAACATGTTACAGGACCTCTGTTGGTCCGGCTACCCTTTTCCCTTGGAGGAGATACCTGATGAAGGCATTGATCGAAATGATTGCGAAGTCACTGGTTGACGTTCCGGATGAAGTCACTGTTAGCGAGGTCGATGGAGACAAAGTTACTGTTTATGGACTTAGAGTCGCTTCCGGCGACCTGGGAAAGGTTATAGGAAAGCAGGGTAACACCGCCCGTGCGATAAGAACTATTCTGAATGCTGCCGGCAACAAAAGTGGAAGGCGTTGCGTTCTTGAAATCCTTGAATAATTGATACAGCAAGCTGTTGTAGGAAAAGTCGTTTCGGCTTGGGGAACAAAGGGAGAGCTTAAGGTTTTTCCTTTAATCAACGATCTGAGTTTTTTTTTGGAGTTGAAACACCTTTTCCTTCGTTCATCCAAAGGAAACTTATTAGAAATACGTGTCGGCGGTATCCGTAAACATAATAAATTCGTACTTGTTCAGCTGGAAGGAGTAGCCTCTAAGGAAGAGGCGGAGGCTTATAGGGGGTATGAGGTGCTTGTTCCTTCCCCTGAGTTGCCTGCTCTTGATGAGGGTGAATATTATTACTTTCAGCTTGAGGGGTTGCGGGTACTAACATCTGATGGGCTTGATCTGGGCATTCTTGACCATGTCATGGAGACCGGCGGTAACGATGTATATGTTGTAGAGTCTTCCGATGGACGTGAAATTCTAATTCCTGCTATACGAGATGTGATATCAAAGGTGGATCTTGAGCGCAGGGAGATGATTATTACGCCTATTGAGGGCATGCTTGAGTAGAACTTAAGTCCGAATTGAGCTGTTTTTCCGCCCGGTATGCACCTGTTTTTTGAGCGGAAAGACTTTTAAATAAATAACATCTTGACAGACCTTTCAGATATGTCTGCGTTTTTTATTCCGAAATATCCTCGGGATTAATATCAAAATGTTAGCACATCCGTCTTTGCGACACTTTAGTTTCAAGTAGTTCAACTTGGGTAAAAATACTGTTTTTTCCAAAAACTGCGGGTATAGAGGCTGATTCACACATTAAGATGTGCCACATTTTCTCCTGCGAAATTCTGACTATTTTCCCTAGGATGGTAGAGCCCTACCTTGAGGAAAGCATCCTGGGTAAAGCACAGAAGAAAGGACTGTTTAACTGCAGGGTTCTAAATATTCGCGATTATGCCCCTGGAAAACACAGGGTTACAGACGATATTCCATATGGTGGCGGGGCTGGAATGCTGATGAAGCCTGAGCCCTTATTCAGAGCTGTTGATGACCTGAGAAAAGATGGCGTTCCACGCCGGATAATTATGCCTACACCTCAGGGCAAACGTTTTGACCAGCATATGGCCGAGGATCTCGCGGGTGAAGCAAAAACCCTCACCTTCATATGCGGCCGCTATGAAGGAATAGATGAACGAGTTTCTCTTTCGTTGGTTGATGAAGAAATTTCTATTGGAGATTATGTCCTTACTGGCGGAGAACTGGCTGCTCTTGTTATAATAGACGCTGCTGTCAGATTGGTTCCCGGCGTTGTCGGTGATGAACGATCGACAGAACTAGACTCTTTTTCGTGGGGTGTGCTGGATTATCCGCACTACACTAGGCCGCCGGTTTATCGTGGGCTGGCTGTGCCCGAAGTTCTCATGTCAGGTGACCATCGCAGTATCAAGCGGTGGCGACGAAAGGAAGCTCTTAGGCGCACACTTTTACGCCGGCCTGAACTTCTGTTTATTGAGACTGCTGGTTTGAGTACTGAGGATATAACGATGATAGAGGAAATCAAGAAGGAGGAAAAAATATGAACAGAATTAGCTCTGTTGAGGTGTCTTTTAAAAAAGAACTGCCCCAATTCGGTCCAGGTGATACTCTTAAGGTTCACTTAAAGGTTAAAGAGGGAGACAAGGAAAGAATCCAGATTTTCCAGGGTGTGGTTATCAGTATGCGTGGAAGTGGTACACGTGAAACGTTTACTGTTAGAAAAGTTTCCTACGGGGTTGGCGTAGAGCGTATTATTCCATCGTGTTCACCGCTTATCGAGAAGATAGAGGTGCTTAAACGTGGCCGTGTAAGGAGGGCAAAGCTTTACTACTTAAGAGATAAGAAAGGTAAGGACGCCAAGATAAAGGAAAAAGATTTTTTCGGTAAGAAAACAAAAGCTGTTGCTAATTAACCGAAGAAAAAGTTCTTACTAAAGGTTCTTATTAAAGCTGCGTCTATTCAAGTAAATAGGCTGTAGATGGCCTGGGGATAAGCTCGCAAAAGCCTTGTTCTCCAGGGGGTGAATCAAAGTAGATGGGAAAACAGGATCTTTTTACTTATGACCGGTCTTTCAGGGAGAAAGGTTATGCTCTGATAGCCGGTCTGGATGAGGTTGGTAGAGGTCCCTTGGCTGGTCCTGTTGTAGCTGCTGCTGTGATCCTGCCCGGGGATTTTTTTCTGAGCGGATTGCGTGATTCCAAAAAGGTGCCGGCCGGAAAGCGGTCAAAGATGTTTCTTGATATTTTGGCCGGATGCCTGGACCTGGGAGTAGGTATTATAGAGCCTGATGTGATAGATAAGGTAAATATCCTTGAAGGCACGAAACTTGCCATGCAAGCGGCTCTTATGAATCTTGAGCAGAAACCTGATCTCCTGTTGATAGATGCGCTTTGGCTCGAAGGTATTGATACGGATCAAAGGGCTATTGTAAAGGGTGACGATACAAGCGCATCAATAGCCGCAGCCTCTATAGTGGCCAAGGAGGTTCGAGACGGTATAATGCTTGACTATCACAAGCAGTATCCCCATTATCACTTCAATAAGCACAAGGGCTATCCGACAAAACTTCATAAAGATTGTCTCCGTAAATATGGTCCTTGCGTAATTCATAGAAAAACGTTTTCCGGTGTTATGCAGCAGCCGCTTCCATTTTAGACTGCATGCAAAGGGAAAAGGCCGAGAACAGAGGGAGAAGAAAAAGATAAACCCTTTAGTCTTTAGCCTGAATTTCAAATGTCTCTTTGGCGCGACTATGAACTTATAGATTCGGGTGGTCTTAGGAAACTGGAAAGATTCGGCTCTTACCGTCTGGTCCGGCCCGATCCTCAGGCTATCTGGAGGCCATCCCTTCCGGAGTCACGGTGGATGGACGCTGATGCTATATACGTCAGGAGCGGCACTGGTGAGGGAACCTGGAGTTTCAAGAGAAAACTGCCGAGTAGTTGGACCGTGGCCTTTCAGGAACTTCTTTTTAAGGTTAAACCCACGGCATTCAAGCATACGGGTTTATTCCCGGAGCAGGCTCTGAACTGGTTGTGGTTGCAACAACTTCTTAGGCTGCAGGGAGAAGCCGGAAATAAGAAAGTTCTTAATCTTTTTGCCTATACCGGTGGAGCTACGCTTGCGGCTGCGTCTGCTGGAGCCTCTGTCTGCCACGTGGATGCCTCAAAAGGATCGATCAAGTGGGCGAAACAGAACCAGGAGATCTCGGGCTTGACAGATAAGCCTGTCAGGTGGATCTGTGACGATGTCCCGGCTTTTGTAAAACGTGAGGTCAGAAGGGGGAAGCGCTACGACGCAATAATCATGGATCCTCCACCTTATGGAAGAGGAGTTTCTGGTGAGTTATGGAAGATAGAAAAAGACTTGGCTCCACTGGTTGATTTGTGTATGAAAAAAATTTTGTCGGACAGACCGGTGTTTTTTCTTATTAACAGCTATGCATCCGGGTACTCGCATATCAGTCTGAAAAATTTTCTTGAAGATTTTACCTCTCGTTTTGGAGGTTTTGTTGAATCAGGAGATTTATTGATCCCCCACACAAATTCTGCCCGGTTTTTACCTTGCGGTATTTATGCACGTTGGTCCGGTTCCGGGGTTAAAGCCGAAGCATGAATTCCGATTTTTTTTATAAAATTTCTTCCAAAACTCCTTCCAAAATTTCTCCCGAAGTTATTTTTGAAGACAATCATTGCCTGGCTCTGTTGAAGCCATGGAATATGCTCACACAAGGAGATATTACCGGCGATCCTTGCTTGCTCGACTGGGCTCGTGCCTGGATCAAGGATAAATACGATAAACCCGGCAATGTATACCTTGGCCTGCTTCACCGCCTGGATCGGCCTGCATCCGGTATAGTTCTTTTTGCCCGAACATCAAAAGCTGCTGCACGTCTTTCTGATCGGTTCAGGAAAGGTCTGGTTGATAAGAGGTACCTGGCAGTAGTTCACGGAAACCCGGGTACAGGTAGTGATCTTGTTCACCACCTGCTTAAGGATCCGGCGAAAAACAAGGTGCGTTCTGTAGCGGACGGGGTAGAGGGAAGTAAAGAGGCAAAACTTAGATACCGGTTGCTTGACCGTCATGGAGATCTAAGCCTTCTGGAAATCGAGCTTATGACAGGCAGGCCTCATCAGATTCGAGCCCAGATGGCGGCCATAGAGTGCCCTCTTGCGGGTGACCTTAAATACGGATCTTTTCAACCGCTTCCGGGCAGAAATATAGCTCTTTTTGCTTACAGACTGGCTTTTGAACATCCCACTTTGAAGAAGCAGGTCCGGTTGAAGGCCCAGCCTCCTGTTAATGAATACCCGTGGCATGAGTTTCTCTGACTTTGGGGGCGCTAGAGCGGCTCCCTATCCCGATTATAAGCAGATGCCTTCTTGGTGCCAGATTGTTGAAAGTTGAAAGGATATCACAGTTGTGTGATGTTCTTTAGTCTTGCTTGTCAATAGTTTTGCATAGTGTGCAACAACGTCCCCAAAGTTACCTAAGGGACGTATTACCCGTTATTACCCTGGGTACCTGTCCGTGATATATTCTTTAAGGTAGTGATTTTCAGATCTGATATTGGTAACCTGTGTTTTGACAACATCTCTCATGGAGAGTACTCCGACCAAACGGTGGTTATCAACTACTGGAAGATGACGGATTTTATTTTTGATCATGATGTTCATGGCGTAACAGAGATCATCCGAGGGTTCGACCACAATCAGGTTTTCAGTCATGATTTCGTGAACTTTGATATCTTTGAAAAGGCGTTTTTCTTTCAAAGCTGTTGTTCCATGTCCGATGTGTACCCAGCATTTAATGATATCTCTTTCGGATAGTAGACCTACCGGCATACTGGCTTTCGTGACCATCAAGGCGCCTATTTCGTGCTTTACCATCTGTTCAATTGAATCAGCTACGCTTGCTTCATAGTCAATTGAGTATATGACATTCGGCTTTTCTGCAATTAAATCTTTTATAATCATAAAATTTCTTTTAGTTGTCTTGTGACAACTCCCTTGTAGTAATTTATACAACATCTTACTTTTATCAAAATTTATTCGATTTGTCAAAAAGTGTGTAAACTTGGATAACTGTCGTATTTTGGATATAAAAGCAGTTTAATGAAAAATGGGAACCTGAATCCGGAACTCAAAACTCTAAAAACACGGATTCCGTTTCACTAATCGGTGTTGAAAGCCAGGTGTTTCGTCCAAGCCCTGATGCGTCTGATTCCGAAAGCTTTACACCTGGTATATTGTGTGCCTGAATCTTAACTTTCATATTATTTTCTTGTTGAGAGGGTTAAGATAGCATATAAGCACTGCATTTAAATTTAAGCGACTTGTTATTGTGAAATGTGCTAAGATTTTAATGAACAAATTTTCTAAAAAAAATCAAGAATAAAATAGTTGACTTTGTAAGACTTACCTTTTGCTTTTTGGGATCCGGCTATAAGCCGGTTAATTACTTTTTCAGGAGGTAATTGTCAGATGGAAACAGTACGAAAGAAGTCATCAGTATTTATGGCAATGTTTTTGATGGTGGCAGCTTTGCTGCTATCGGTTGTGCAACAGGTGCGTGCTGATGCGCCTGTTCCTGCCCGAAATGCGGCAGAAACTCTTGACGCACTTCAAGCTCCCGGCTCTACAGCCGTGATGTTCGATGTGCGTGCAGTAGATGAGCATAACGGTCTTTGTCTTCCATGGGCTGCTTGCGCGGGCTCTCTTGATACGACTCCGCCGGCCGGAACACCGGCATGGACAGTGGATGGTGTGATCAAGTTACCGATCAGCATACCATTCTGGATAGATACCAACTGGCCGAACGGAAAAACGCCTTCTGTTAATAGAAGGAAACCTCAAGATCCGGCTGAAGTTAAGACTATTATAGAAACCCTTCTTGCAGCCGGTGTGATAGATTTTAATACTCAGATACATGTGTTGTGCCGTACCGCAGTCCGGAGTCATCTTATGGTGCATTGGATACTGGACCAGGGGCCGACCGGTTTCTATAACGCAAAGACCGACACGTATGGAAATTTTAACAGTATTTTTGATATCGACAGCGATGGTATAGAGGGTAGTACAAATAATGTGCCTGAAACATATGGTGGTATGAAGCTTTGGAATTATGTAGGCAACCCGATATACACTACTTTAGCAGGTGGAACATATCCTGTTCCTCCCCAGGTATTTTCGATAGCACCTGCAGACGGTGATACAACGACCAATGCTGATGTAACTTTTACGGTCGGTATTCTCGAGGCAACTCCAAGCCCCTCCTTTAGCTATTCTGCGGTAACCGATGTTTCGTTGCTCATAGATGGAAGCATTGCAGATTCCAGCGCTGTTGATACTACCGGAGACATCTGGAGTATATACTCATTTCAACAAACTCTTGATAGCGGCAGTTATGTATGGGATTCCAGCGCGGCAAACAGTTCTGGAACAAGCTGGAACCCACATGCTCTTGCCTCAGGCCTTGGAGGAAGAACCCTTAACGTTGATTTGCCGGTGGACTGCATAGATAATGACGGTGACGGCTATGGCAGCCCTGGAGATCCTGCCTGTCCTAATGGCGCCGAACTGGATTGCGATGATACCGATTCATCCGTTAATCCAGGCGCTAGTGACTTTATTTGTGATGGAGTGGACAACAATTGTAACGGAATTTCTGATGATGAATATCTGCCTACAGATACAGTATGTGGTCTGGGTGCTTGTGCGTCTACCGGTCTGCTTGAGTGTATAAACGGTTCTGAAGTTGACTCGTGTACTGCCGGTACACCTGGTGACGACTCCAACTGTGACGGAATAGACGACGATTGTGACGGCGTAGCGGATAACAATTATGTGCCTATAGACACGACTTGCGGTGTTGGCGCCTGCGCGTCTACCGGTCAGAAAATCTGTGATAATGGTCAGACAACCGATACTTGTGTTGAAGGCACACCCGGCACAGAAGGTCCTGCCGGTGATGCAACATGCAGTGATTCGGTGGACAATGACTGTGACGGCTCAACGGACGCTGATGATACCGACTGTGTAGCAGGATGTATTCCCACCGGTGACGACTCCAACTGTGACGGAATAGACGACGATTG
>Ga0256830_1000398_pt1 | contig 35975 bp, 32 predicted proteins | sample 128326metaG_FD_190537 | JGI IMG/M metagenome (GOLD analysis project Ga0256830, IMG submission 190537) | Hydrothermal vent microbial communities from Lau Basin, Pacific Ocean - 128-326 | ecosystem: Environmental > Aquatic > Marine > Hydrothermal vents | place: Pacific Ocean: Lau Basin | collected...
TGAAGGACAAGGATATATTCAGGATAATAGATATGGCAGAGAAGATTGTGAAGAAGGAGATGCTTGAGACAGCAAAGATGTTGAAGGAATTAAAATAAAGCCCATCTTTTCCTTGAAATTAATAAGGGGTTTTCACTATAATTTATTATTGCGCCTGTAGCTCAGTTGGATAGAGCGGAGGTCTCCGGAACCTCAGGTCGGAGGTTCGAATCCTCTCAGGCGCACCATCTTGAGTGTTGAATAAATTTCTTTCAGATATAGTTGACTGAATACTTTAACAATAACGAATAACTAAGGTAGTAGACAGTTAGTAATATCCTATTTTGTCATTATTGTGTGGGCCGTTAGCTCAGCTGGTAGAGCAGCTGACTCTTAATCAGCGGGTCGGGGGTTCGAATCCCTCACGGCTCACCACCTTAAAATACAAGATTTGCAATTCACTGAAACCCTGTTGCAGGCTGCCCTTGAGCTTTGATACCACGTCCATTCATCACTGTGTCTCCTTCAGGTATATCCCCTGAGGCTTATTCAAGGTAAAGGCGGGGGTATTGCAGGCAAAGGCAAGCAAAAAGCTGAAATACTTGTATTTTTTATAACTATTTGTTTAAATTTAAAGAGAACGCTTGATTGAATTATCAAGTAACTACCCTGAAAATACAGACAAGGACGGCGAAATATGAAAAGGATTGAACTATATGATACAACTCTCAGGGATGGCTCACAGGCAGAGGAGATAACCTTCTCCGTAGAAGACAAGCTAAGGATTACCGAAAAGCTTGACGAACTCGGGATTCATTATATAGAGGGTGGCTGGCCAGGGTCAAACCCTAAGGATGCCGAATACTTCAGGAAGGTAAAAAAACTGGACCTCAAGAATGCAAGGGTAGTGGCCTTTGGGAGCACCCGGAGGGCATCAACCGTTGCTGAGAAGGACTCAAATATCCAGGCCCTGCTGAAGGCAGAGACGGGAATCGTTACAGTTTTCGGAAAGACCTGGGACTTTCATGTTACCCACGCCCTCAGGGTAAGTCTTGAAGAAAACCTGGATATAATCAGAGATACCATCTCTTATCTGAAGCCAAGGCTTGATAAGCTCTTCTTTGACGCTGAACACTTCTACGACGGCTTCAAGGCAAACCCTGAATATGCCATCCAGTGCCTGCTTGCAGCAAAGGATGCAGGTGCCGACTGCATAGTGCTATGTGATACAAATGGTGGCACACTGCCAGAGCAGATAAGGCGTATAACAACAATCGTGAAGAGGGAGGTCAAACATCCCCTGGGAATTCATGCACATAACGATTCGGACTGTGCCGTTGCCAACTCAATTGAGGCGGTAAAGATAGGTGCAAGGCATGTACAGGGAACAATGAATGGTGTTGGCGAGCGATGCGGCAATGCCAATCTCTGCTCTATAATACCCAATCTCCAGTTGAAGATGGGGTACAGATGCCTCAGCGAGGACCAGCTCAGAAGGCTCCGTGAGGTCTCCAGGTTTGTCAACGAGATAGCCAACATAAGACATTTCAAAAGACAGCCCTATGTGGGTGACAGTGCCTTTGCCCACAAGGGGGGTATCCATGTATCAGCAATCACAAAGTCTCCCGAGACCTATGAGCACATAAGGCCAGAGCTTGTTGGTAACTCAAGGCGGGTCCTTATCTCTGACCTTTCAGGCAAGAGCAACATCCTGAGAAAGGCTGAGGAGTTCCATATCCATATTGAAAAAGACTCGCCCCAGTTGATGGAGATACTGTCAACAATAAAGGAGCTTGAGAACGAGGGCTTCCAGTTTGAGGCTGCCGAGGCATCCTTTGAGTTGTTGATGAAAAAGACGCTGGGGCTCCATAAGAGGTTTTTTGATCTTATCGGGTTCAGGGTTATTGTGGAAAAGAGAAGGGAGGGGGAAGAGCCCCTGAGCGAGGCTACCATAATGGTGAAGGTTGGCGGTCATATTGAACATACCGCTGCCACCGGTAATGGTCCGGTGAATGCCCTTGACAATGCCCTCAGAAAGGCCCTTGAGAAGTTCTATCCCGAGCTGAAGAATGTGAGGCTCTATGACTACAAGGTGAGGGTACTTGCCGGAAGCAAGGGGACGTCCGCACGTGTCAGGGTATTGATTGAGTCCGGTGATGACCATGAAAGATGGGGCACAGTGGGTGTGTCCGAAAATATAATTGAGGCCTCCTGGCAGGCACTGGTTGACAGTATTGAATTCAAACTCCTTCGGGAAGAAGACAGAAAAGAACCCGCTCAATGATTGGTATCGCAAAAGAAGGATGGCCTTTCATAGGTGGCGCTTTCCTGGTATCTCTCCTGAGCTATCTCCTGATGCCCTGGATATGGATTATACCCCTGGGAGTTACCCTTTTTTTCCTTGTCTTCTTCAGGGACCCTGAAAGGGCTGTGCCTGAAGAAAAAGAGATCTTTGTTGCGCCTGCAGATGGGAAGATAATAAAGATCGCAAGGGAGTATTCTGATCTCCTCTCATCAGAGGTTATCTCCCTGAGTATCTTCATGTCACCACTCAATGTGCATATAAACAGGATGCCCTGTGATGGTGTGGTTGAACATGTTGAGCACAGGCCGGGTGGTTTCAGTGCAGCCTACACAGATGATGCCTCCCTCAGGAATGAGCAGATCGTTGCTGTCTTAAGGACCGATTATGGTCCTGTTGCCTTGAAACAGATAGCCGGGTTCCTTGCAAGAAGGGCTGTCTGTCACGTCAGGCCGGGAGAGAAGGTGGTGACAGGACAGCGTTATGGTCTGATAAAGTTCGGTTCCCGTGTTGATATTGAACTGCCCCCGGATGTGAAGATTGAGGTGTCCCTGGGACAGAAGGTCAGGGCAGGTGAAACAGTACTTGCAAGGTTGAGGAGATGAAAAAGGGTATCTATTTACTTCCAAATGGTCTGACACTGTGCGGAATGTTTTTTGGTTTCTATGCTGCCCTTGCCGCGATAAAGGGTGATTATGTCAGGGCAGCATGGGCCATACTGATTGCGAATGTCTTTGACGGCCTTGATGGCTGGGTGGCGAGGCTTACAAACACGACCACAAAGTTCGGGCTTGAACTTGACTCCCTCAGCGATGTTATTGCCTTCGGGATAGCACCCGCGATCCTTGTCTATACCTGGACACTTTCGCCCTTTGGAAGGATCGGCTCTGCTGCTGCATTTCTCTATGTTGCCTGTGGAGCCCTCAGGCTTGCACGTTATAACATACAGATGGTCTCAACGGAGAAGCTCTCCTTCACGGGGCTTCCGATCCCTGGGGCAGCAACTGTTATTGCAACAATAGTTATCTTTTACCACAGCTTTTATGATACCCCTCCGGAACGGAGTCTTCCAGTGCTTGTGCTCACCATCATGCTTTCCCTGTTCATGATCAGTACCATGAGATTTCATGGTGCAAAGGAGATTGACCTGAAGAAGAGGAAACCCTTCTGGGTGCTTGTTTTCCTTGTTATTATCATATTCATCATCATGGTACATCCCCCTACAGCCCTGTTTTTCTTTGCAATGGCATATCTTCTTTGGGGTATAATAGAGAATATGTATATTTATCTTAACAAGAGAAAGTTGAAAAGACAGTTGAAGAAGGAGCGTCCATGAGACTGATTAAGATATTTGACACGACACTTCGTGATGGCGAGCAGTCACCCGGGGCATCCATGAATGTGGAGGAAAAGCTCCATGTGGCAAGGCAGCTTGCAAGGCTCAATGTGGATGTCATAGAGGCAGGCTTTCCCATCGCCTCTCCTGGAGATTTTGAGGCTGTAAGAAGGGTTGCTGAAGAGATCAGGGATGTAACCGTTTGCGGGCTTGCCAGGGCAAAGGATATTGACATAGAGAGGGCTGCCGAGGCGATAGGGCCGGCCCAATCAGGAAGGATCCATACCTTCATTGCAACCTCGGATATACATCTTCAATACAAGCTCAGGATGAGCCGGGAGGAGGTGCTTGAGGCAGCAAGGTACGCTGTCCGCAAGGCAAGGAACTACACCGATGATGTGGAGTTCTCTGCAGAGGACGCTACCCGTAGTGATTGGGATTTCCTCTGCAGGGTTGTGGAAGAGGTCATAAAGGCAGGGGCCTCTACAGTGAATATCCCGGACACGGTGGGATATGCCATACCACAGGAATTTGGTGAGCTCATAGAGTACCTGATGAACAATGTGCCCAATATTGACAGGGCCACAATATCAGTGCACTGTCATAATGACCTTGGTCTTGCTGTGGCAAACTCCCTGACAGCAATACTCAGTGGTGCGGGGCAGGTGGAGTGCACTGTAAACGGCATTGGCGAGCGTGCGGGCAATGCTGCCATGGAGGAGATAGTGATGGCACTCAAGACAAGGCCCAACTTCTTCAATGCTGATACCAGGATCGTTACAGAGGAGATATACAAGACAAGCCGTCTTGTATCAAAGATCACGGGCATGGTGGTACAGCCAAACAAGGCGATTGTTGGTGCCAATGCCTTTGCACACGAGTCAGGCATCCATCAGGATGGGTTCCTGAAGGAACGTTCAACCTATGAGATAATGAGACCAGAGGCCGTGGGAATCCCCCAGAGCAAGCTCGTGCTGGGTAAACACTCGGGCAGGCATGCCTTCAAGGAGAGGTTGAAGGAGCTGGGCTACGAACTGACTCAGGAGGAGATTGACAAGGCCTTTGAACGTTTCAAGCAACTCTGTGACCAGAAGAAATACATCTTTGATGAGGACATTGAGACCCTTGTATCAGAAGAGGTCAAAAGGGTACCGGAGGTCTTCAGCCTCCTTGACCTGAAGGTTGAAAGCGGTACCGGCATAAAGCCCCAGGCCACAGTGAAGCTAAGGGTGAGGGACAGGGAGGTGGTGACAACCGCCAGTGGTGACGGTCCTGTGGATGCCACATACAAGGCGATAGCAAGACTGACAGAGACAGAGAGCCATCTTGAGAAGTTTGAGATAAAGAGTATCACAGGTGGTACAGATGCCCTTGGTGAGGTCTCCGTCACACTTGAGGAGGATGGGAGGGTTGTCAGGGGCTACGGATCTGATACCGACATAATTGTTGCAGCAGCAAAGGCCTATATAAACGCCCTGAACAAACTTGAAGGAAGAAAGAGGGAACCAAGTAAGGGGATATGAAACAGATATGGAGGTAGATTCATGACCATTACAGAGAAGATCCTTGCTCACCATGCTGGACTGGACGAGGTGGTGCCGGGAGATCTTATTAATGCAAGGGTTGACCTTGTGCTGGCAAACGATATAACCGCCCCAATTGCAATAAGGGAGTTTGAACGTATAGGTGCAAAGGGGGTCTTTGACCCTGACCGTATCGCCTTTATTCCTGATCATTTTGCTCCACAGAAGGATATAAAGGCTGCGGAGCAGTGCAAGTTGCTCAGGGACTTCTCCCATGAAAACAATCTCAGCCTCTACTTTGAGGTCGGCAGGATGGGAGTGGAACATGCCCTGCTTCCGGAACAGGGGCTTGTGCTGCCGGGTGACCTGGTGATAGGTGCTGACAGCCATACATGCACATATGGTGCCCTTGGAGCCTTTGCCACAGGGGTGGGCTCCACTGATGTGGCTGCAGCAATGGCAACAGGACAGTGCTGGTTCAAGGTGCCTGAGAGTATGAAGTTCATATACTACGGCAGACTCAACCCATGGGTGGGTGGCAAGGATCTGATACTTCATACAATCGGTGATATCGGTGTGGATGGTGCCCTTTACAGGGCCATGGAGTTTGACGGTGAGACCATAAGAGCCCTTCCCATGCACGGAAGACTCACCATGTGTAACATGGCTATTGAGGCCGGGGGGAAGAGCGGCATCATTGTCCCCGATGAGATCACCGAGTCATACGTAAAGGACCGTGCAAAGCGGCCTTACAGTTTTTACAGTTCTGACCCTGATGCGGAATATGTGGATATAAGGGAGTATGATTGCTCAAGGATTGAACCCCTTGTGGCGTGTCCCCATTTACCCTCCAATGTGCGGCCTGCAAGGGAGCTTGCAGATATTACCATTGACCAGGTTGTTGTGGGGTCCTGTACAAATGGAAGACTTGAGGACCTCAGAGAGGCTGCCATGGTAATAAAGGGTAGAAAGGTAAACCCCAATGTGAGGATGATTGTCATCCCTGCCACACAGCAGATATACCGCGACGCCATGAAAGAGGGGCTTCTTGAGATATTCATAGATGCGGAGGCTGTGGTATCAACCCCCACCTGTGGCCCCTGCCTTGGTGGACATATGGGTATACTTGCAAAGGGAGAGCGGGCCCTTGCCACTACAAACAGGAATTTTGTGGGCAGGATGGGGCATCCTGAGAGTGAGGTCTATCTCTCCAACCCTGCAGTGGCTGCTGCCTCGGCTGTGCTTGGCAGGATAGGGCTTCCCGAGGAACTGGGGCTCTGATACTGGAGGTTTCTTTTGAACACCAGTGAAGACAAATCAACAGATAAGATCAGCTGTGAAGCACTCTCAGAGCCCATTGTGGTTTTTGATAAGGATGGTTATATTCAGACCCATAACCTTTCCTTCCAGAATATGGTTGGTGAGTGCTGCAAGGGCAGGAACATCAGGTCAATACCCGGACTATCCGATGTCTGGTCTCTCTTCACCTGGTACCTGAAAAAGAGGCTTGATAACCAGAGGAGAAACAGGTTTTCCTATAAGAACAGGGAGTATGACATTACATTCAATGAATTCTACAATGACAACAGAAACCTTTACAGCATTGTATTCCATGACATAAGTCATTTTGTATCCATAGAGCAGGAGCTTCTGAAGCGTAACAAGGAGCTGATAGCAATAAACAACCTCTCAACGGTCTTCATGGCTGCCAGGGATATGGATGTGGTCTTCAACAGACTGATGGAAACTGTGATGATGATAACAGATTTTTCCCTTGGCTGGCTTGTATTATTTGAAGAAGGTGGAGAGAGGATTGTGTCAATGAAGGGGGTCTCTGAAAGCCTGGAGAAGTCCATCAGGGAGGGCTGCATATCAAAACTGATGGAAGCCGTGTTCAACGAAAGTGATCCACTTTTTATCTTTGACCACAATGATATACAGTTGATCCCCTGCCTGAAAAAGGAGGGCATCAACTTCTTCGGTATCATACCTTTGAGGGGATATGATACAATAAAGGGCTTCATATGCCTTGGAAACAGGCTTGGCAGGAGCTTTGACTTTGATACAGCATCCATGATGTCCCTAATCGGAAACCAGGTATCCCTGATCATTGAGAAGGTAAAGCTCTTTGAAGAGACAAAGAGGCTCTCCATAACGGATGCCCTTACAGGGCTGTATAATGCAAGATTTTTTTACCAGTCCCTTGACAAGGAGATCCAGAGGGCCAAGAGGTATGATGAGAGCTTTTCCCTGATAATATTTGATATTGATGATTTCAAGGATGTGAATGATACCTATGGTCACCAGGCAGGGGATGAGATTTTGATAGAATTCTCCCAGATACTCCTCAGGCATACAAGGAAGACGGATATTGTCTCAAGATACGGTGGCGAGGAGTTTGTAATAATCCTGCCCAATACCCGCAAGGAGGTGGCCTGCAGTCTTGCAGAAAGAATAATGAACGAGGTTAGTCATACCGCTTTCAAGGCAAATGACTGCGAGATACGCATCACCGTCAGTGGGGGCATAGCAGGCTTCCCTGATGACGGTGCAACAGCCAAGGACCTGCTTTATTGTGCTGACATGGCGCTTTATGAGGCAAAGAGCAGAGGAAAAAAGAGGATAATCCAGTACAGGGGAACAGAGAATGAAGACTGTTTTTAAAAGACCTGAAAGCCTGAAACCGGCACCATTCCGGTTCTGCCCTGGCTGCGGGCATAGCATAGTACACCGGCTGATAGCAGAGGCTGTTGACGAGTTTGGTATCAGGGAAAGGACAATAGGTATAGCACCCGTGGGCTGTGCTGTCTTTGCATATGACTACTGGAACTTTGATGTAATTGAGTGTGCCCACGGAAGACCCCCTGCAGTTGCAACAGCACTCAAGAGGGTCATGCCTGACAGGGTGGTGTTTTCATACCAGGGTGACGGAGACCTGGCATCCATAGGTATGGCAGAGATTGTGCATGCTGCTAACAGGGGTGAGAATCTATCCGTCTTTTTCATAAATAATGCAAACTACGGGATGACAGGCGGACAGATGGCTCCCACCACCCTCATCAACCAGCGCACCACCACCACACCCTCTGGAAGGGACCCCATCAGTCATGGCTATCCCCTGAAGGTGGCGGAGATCATGGCTGTGATAGAGGGTGTCAGATTATCGGCAAGGACATCCCTTGATAGCATAAAGGGGGTAAAAGAGACAAAAGGGCTTATTAAAAGGTCATTAAAGATGCAACTGGACAATGTAGGTTTCAGCTTCATAGAGATACTCTCTCCCTGTCCTACAGACTGGGGGATGGGGCCTGCTGAATCCCTTGAATGGATCAAAAGGGAGATGAAGAGGGTGTACAGGACGGGTATCCTGAAGGATACAGAGGAGGCAGGGTAGAATGGAGCAGGGTGTCATAGTGGCTGGCTCCGGTGGCCAGGGTGTACTCCTTCTGGGCAGACTTATCGCCTACACAGGCATGCTCTCTGACAAGAATGTGACATGGTTTCCCTCCTATGGTGCAGAGATGAGGGGGGGTACTGCAAACTGCACCGTGGTGATCTCTGATGAGACAGTAGGCTCTCCAATAGTGGAACACCCTGATCATCTCATTGTCATGAACTGCCCTTCCCTGAAGAGGTTCATAGGCAGACTCAGGGAAAGGGGTACCCTCATATATGATTCCTCATTGATCAATGAAGAGACATGTCTGAACGGTGACCTTGCTGACCTGAAGGTCTTTGACGCCTATGGGGTGCCAGCCTCTGATGAGGCATCAAGGCTTGGGTCAATCAAGTTTGCAAATATGGTATTGTTTGGGGCATTCCTGAGGGCCTCTGGACTTGCTGATATCACTACCGCTGAGGAGGCACTTCACGAGATGCTGCCCAGGAGACATCACAGGCTGATAGAAACCAATATAAAGGCCATCGGGAGGGGTTTCAGCATCATGGAAGAATTTCAAGGATAACTTTAACAAGATTATCTAATACGCTGGTTTTACAGGATATATGAGCGACAAGATTACTTACAGGGAATCAGGTGTTGATATTGATGAGGGTGAGAGGTTCGTAAGGGCAATCTCTCCCATGGTGAAGAGTACATTTACAGAGGGCGTTCTTACAGGGCTTGGTCATTTCGGTGCCCTCTATGAGCTGGACCTTGAGAGATACAGCCGTCCCGTGCTTGTAAGTGGTACTGATGGTGTGGGAACAAAGCTGAAGATAGCCTTTCTCTGCGACAGACATGACACAGTGGGCATAGACCTTGTGGCCATGTGTGTAAATGATATAATTACCCTTGGTGCAGACCCTCTGTTTTTCCTTGACTACTTTGCAACGGGAAAACTCTCTGCCGAGAAGGCCTCTGAGGTAGTAAAAGGGATAGTGCAGGGATGCAAAGAGGCTGGCTGTGCCCTTGTTGGTGGAGAGACAGCAGAGATGCCAGGCTTTTACAGGGAGGGGGAGTATGACCTTTCAGGATTCGCCGTTGGTATAGTTAACAGGGATGAGATCATAGACGGAAGCAGTATCAGAGAAGGCGACATTATCATCGGGGTGGGATCAGGGGGGATACACAGTAATGGCTATTCCCTTGTAAGAAAAGTCTTTTTTGAGATCAACAATTACACCCCCGATACATACATGGAGGAGATTGGAAGAACACTGGGAGAGGAGCTGCTGGAGCCCACGAAGATCTATGTCAGGGCTGTTAAGGCGCTGAAGGAAAGGGATATTCCCCTGAAAGGACTTGCCCACATTACAGGCGGCGGTATCCCCGGTAACCTTCCCAGGATCCTGCCTGAAGGGGTCTGCGCTGTAATAAATGAAAGAGGCTGGCAGGAACCACCCATTTTTAATATAATAAGAAGGCTTGGCGGTATTGATCAGGAAGAGATGAGGAGGGTCTTTAACCTGGGTATTGGATTTATCATAATAATATCAAAAGAATATCTTGATGTAGTTAAAAAAATACTTGAAGAAAATGGTTATATGTCTTATAATATAGGTGTCATTGAAAAGGGTGAAAGGGGAGTGAGGTATGTACAGGATTAAGAGGATTCTCCGGCGTATATTTACTCCCATAACCATTATCTTCATACCCCATACCAACAAGAGGCCTGTCAGATTGAAACTTCCTTCCATCGGGATTATTCTTCTCCTCCTTGCATGGATATCCTTCACTGCCTACATACTGGCGGTGGGTGTAACAACCAGACAGTACTATGAAATCAAAAAGAGGCTGGATTTTTACAAGGAACAGTTCAATGACCTCAGGACTACCATCATGACCCTGAAGAAGGAGGAGACCAGGTTCAAGAGGCTCTTCTCCCTTGAGACAAAGGAGGAGATACTTGAGAATCTGGATACCTCTGACTACGGCTCAATTGATATAGAACTGCTGAAGAAGCAGATTGAAAAGACCATGGAGACAGTCGGGGAGATCAAGGACTATCTCAGACAGCAGAGGGATATCTATTTCGCCACGCCCATAGGGATGCCTGTGGACAAGGGTTATATCAGTTCCAGTTTCGGCTGGCGCAAACATCCAAAGAACGGAAAGAGGCTCTTTCATTCTGGTGTTGATGTGGCAGCCTGGCCGGGTACCCCTGTGAGGGCAACAGCTGATGGTATTGTAAGTTTTGCAGGCTGGAGCGGTGGAAGCGGAAAACTCATTGTGATTGAGCATGGATTTGGTTATACCACCTGCTATGCCCATAACAGAAAGATAGTGGTGAAGGTAGGACAGAAGGTAAAGAGGGGGGATATCATCGCCTATGTTGGCTCTACAGGAAATACTACAGGCCCCCATGTTCATTACGAGGTCTGGGTGGACAAGAAGCCCGTTAATCCAAAACCCTTTTTAAGGAGGAAAGGTGCTGGGTAAAAGACTGGATAAGATTGAGACCTTTGTAGGGGCGAATACCCTTATCAAGGGTGAAACAGAGGTTAAAGGTTCAATAAGGATTGATGGAACCTTTGAGGGCAATATCAGGTCAGACTGGGTGGTCATCGGAGAAAAGGGGTATATGAAGGGTGATATCTTCGCAAAGGCGGTCATTGTGGGAGGAAAGGTGGAGGGCAACATTGTGGCAACTGACTCACTGGAGATAAAATCAAAGGGAAGCGTCCTGGGAGATGTGCAGACAAAGAAGCTCACCATAATAGAAGGAGGGCTCTTTGAGGGCCGCTCCATAATGAAGGAACAGAAAAAGGTTGTTGAACTGGAGCAGAAGACCTCCCAGATAAAGTGAAGAAAAAGCGAAGGATATACCATCAAAACATACCCCTCCAGGAAGCCATTCAGCGATGGAGCCTTCTGCTCAATACACTGCCCCCCTCCGGAGAGGAGGAGGTCAGGGTTGATTCCTCCCTCGGAAGGATAACATCAAGACCGGTAAGCGCACTTCTTTCCTCACCATTTTATCACTCCGCTGCAATGGATGGCTATGCCGTAAGGTTCACCGATACCTTCGGAGCAAGTGAGAGGTCACCTGTAAGGCTGAAGATAGGCAGGGATGCCATGGGAGTCAACACAGGCGAGCCACTCCCTGATGGGTTCAATGCTGTCATAATGATTGAGGATGTCTATGAAAGGGAGGGAGAGATAGTAATCCACAGCCCTGTTCCACCCTATCATCATGTAAGGACAGTTGGCGAGGATATCGTACAGACAGAACTGATACTTCCAGAGAACCACCGGATCAGACCAGTTGATATAGGGGCCATGCTTGCAGGTGGTCTTACCACTGTCTTTGTAAGGAAGAGACCCCGGTTTACCATCATTCCAACAGGCACGGAGATAATCAAACCGGGTCAGAGGATAGACAGGGGCAGGATTATTGATTCAAACAGCTACATGCTTGGTGCACTCCTTCTTCAATGGGGTGCTGAATACCGAAGGATGGATGTTGTGCCTGATGACCAGGAGAGGCTTACAGAGGTGATACTGTCAGCCCTTGAGGAGTCCGATGCCCTGGCTGTTATTGCAGGCACCTCTGCCGGTACAAGGGATTTTACCCCTCACATACTGGGAGAGATTGGTGAGGTACTGGTTCATGGTGTGAGCATAAAACCGGGTCGCCCTGTCATACTTGCGTCGGTAAGGGGAAAGCCTGTCATAGGTGTGCCCGGTTACCCTGTGAGTGCCTATATAACCTTTGATATATTCGGAAGAATGCTTGTTGACCACCTCCTGTGCCAGTCCGGTCAGAGGGAGGAGGTAATCAGGGGAAGGCTTTCAAGACCTGTCTCATCCACAATAGGGCAGGAGGAGTTTCTGAGGGTCAAGGTGGGGAAGGTGAGAGACCGGTATATTGTGACCCCTGTGGGCAGGGGGGCCGGAGCCCTGATGACACTTCAGAGGGCTGATGGCATTGTAAGGATACCAGAGGGTATTGAACTGCTTGAGGCAAACAGTCCTGTGGATGTCCATCTCATGAAAGACCGCTACGAGATTGAGGGTACGGTGGTTTGTATCGGCAGCCATGATAACACCCTTGATCTCCTTGCAAACCAGTTGAGGAAGAGATTTCCCCAATTCTCACTTTCATCATCCCATGTAGGTTCCATGGGTGCAATGAGTGCCATCAGAAGGGGAGAGGCCCACATGGGTGGTACACATCTCCTGGATGAGGCCACAGGTGAGTATAATATACCTTTCATAAAAAGGATACTGGAAGACAGGGCCATCGTGCTGATGAACCTTGTCTACAGACAGCAGGGTCTTATTGTACAGGCAGGTAACCCCAAAGGGATAAGTTCCATAGAGGATCTCACAAGGGATGACATACTCTTCATTAACCGTCAGCGTGGCTCTGGTACAAGGCTTCTCCTTGACAAAATACTTAAAGAGCAGGGCATCTCACCTCATCACATAGCAGGTTATGACAGGGAGGAATACACCCACATGGGGGTTGCATCCCAGGTGGCCTCTGGTTCTGCTGATGTGGGTATGGGAATCATGAACGCAGCCATTGCACTGGGGCTTGAGTTCATACCCGTGGCTGAGGAGAGATACGATCTGCTTATTGACAGGGAATCCATGAACCTGCCACAGGTAGAGGCGGTCCTTGAGATTATCAGTGACGATGGTGAATTCAGGGGGCTTGTCCAGTCCCTCGGTGGATACGACACAAGGGATATGGGAAAGATTTTCTATGAACATGGCCGATGAGCAGACCTTTATGCACCATATATGAAACAAGGCTTGACAGGCCCTCCCTAACTGACAAACGTGCTGATTTTGAAAGACTGAAGGATTTTTTCCGCAGGGAGGAGCTATCACTTTCCCTTGAAGATCTCAGAAAACTCCCCGCCCTCCTGAGGGAGGGGGATTTCCTGCTCAGCCCCGTGGTATTTCATGATGAAAGAGGGGTAAGGATTCTGGAACTCCAGGGGAAGAGATGCTATGGGATTGCCCTTGATATTGGTACAACAAATCTGGTTGCATCCCTCTATGACCTGGTGGCTGAAAGGAGGCTTTCCACAGCCAGCCTGGAAAATCCGCAGGTAGCCTTCAGTGAGGATATACTGGGAAGGATCCATTACGCCATGCTCCATGGTCTGGATGAACTCCACGAGGCACTTGTGGATGGCGTTAACAGACTGGTGGAGAGGCTCTGTGACCACTCCGGGATAGACCCTGATGGCATCTATTGTGCAACCCTGTCAGCCAACACGGTGATGACTCACTTCCTCCTTGGCCTTGAGGTGAGATATATACCTGTTGAGCCCTACATCCCGGTGATACATTCACCCTGGCTCATCAATGCATCAGAGTGTGGCATCAGAATCAATAAAAAGGGGCTGCTTTATACTTTCCCCAATGCAGGCAGCTATGTGGGAGGGGATATAGTGGCTGGTATACTGGCCACGGGTCTGCATAAAAGACAGAGGCCATCCATACTGATAGATGTGGGCACGAATGCAGAGGTGGTAATCGGCAACAGGGACTGGATACTCGTTAGCGCTGGAGCTGCAGGACCGGCACTTGAGGGTGGCATACTCAGATCCGGTATGAGGGCAGAGGGGGGTGCCATATACCGTATTGAGATCAACGATCATGACAGGACCATAAAGTACAGGACCATAAAGGATGAACCACCCAGGGGGATCTGCGGCTCCGGCGTGATTGATCTTGTGGCAGAACTGTACAGGACCGGTATTATTGACAGCAGGGGAAGGATCAGGACGAAGACATCCTACATAAGGCAAAGGGACGGGGAGAGTTTTATTGAGATCACGGAATCCGTGGCAATCTCAGAGCGGGAGATTGAGAATTTCCTGAGATCAAAGGCTGCCATGTTTACATCCATATATGTGCTCGTCAAATCCCTTGGACTGGAGTTTTCAGACATAGAAAATATCTACATAGCAGGGGCGCTTGGTTCTGGTGTAAGGGTTGAAAATGCACAGTTGCTGGGTATGCTTCCACGGATAGACAAGGAAAGGTATATTGCCGCTGGTAACACTGCATTAAAGGGGTCGGAACTGGTGCTGGCAAACTCGGATATGCTCAAGGAGGTCAGGGATATCCACGGAAGGATCACATACCATGAGATGAACACAGACGGAGAGTTCATGAGGCTTTTCCCCTCAGCGCTTTTTATCCCCCATGCAGAGCCTGCGATACTGGGTTGATGTGAAACAGGGAGTCCTTATCAGCTTCTTCCCGTGACTCATCAACCCATCAGCCCATTAACTTATTCACTCATTTCCCCTTCTTTCAGCACATCATCAACCCAGCTTATGGCTGCTGAAACCGTTGGAAAGCCTATGGTGCTTGTCAGGAGAATCACCGCATGATATACCTCGTCAGGGGATGCTCCTGCCTCAACAGCCCTTCTTGCATGGCTGTGAACAGCCCCCTCTGATCTTATGGCAGCGGCTGCAGCAAGCTGGATGAGATGGGAGGTCTTCTCATCAATGGGACCCTGCCTCCTTACCACCTTTCCAAGGTTTCCCACAGCCCTGAAAAGCTCCTTGTAACGCTTCTTGATCTCCGAGTACTGTCTTGGAAGTTTCTCCTTTGCCATCCTGTGCCTCCTTTCCCTTGTTTTTCATATTCTATCACACTTTATGATACTTTAATCCTTTTCCCGATTGCCCTTGCCGCAATTACACCGGATACAGAGGCCTGTATGAGACCCCTGCTCACCCCTGCACCATCTCCTGTGGCAAAGAGGTTTTCAATCTCTGTCTCAAGCTCTCCTGTGAGCTTAAGCTTTCTTGAGTAAAACTTTACCTCCACACCATAAAGGAGGGTATGCCTTGATGCAACTCCAGGTGCAACCCTCTCCATGGCATCAAGCATCTCCACGATGTCTGTCAGGAATCTGTAGGGCAGGACAAAGCTGAGGTCACCAGGTGTGGCATCCCTCAGGGTGGGTCTTACAAGCCCCTTTTCAATCCTCTCAGGAGTGGAACGACGGCCACGTTTAAGGTCACCAAGCCGCTGAACAAGCACACCCTGGCCGAGAAAGTTGGCAAGCCTGGCAATGTATCTGCCATAGGAAAGAGGTTCATGAAAGGGTTCGGTAAAATAGGTGCTCACAAGGAGTGCGAAGTTTGTATTGTCTGTCCTGGTTCCTGAGTAACTGTGGCCATTCACGGTCCAGAGCCCCTTGAGGTACTCCTTTACCACCTCCCCGTAAGGGTTGACACAGAATGTCCTTACCCTGTCATCAAAGGCCTTTGAGTAGTATATCAGCTTGGGCTCATAGGTTATGGATGTAAGGGGCTCAAGCACCGATGCAGGCACCTCCACACGGACACCTATATCAACGGGGTTGTTCAGGAGTGTGAGTTTGAGCCTCCTGGCTTCCCGTTCAAGCCACTCAGCACCCTCTCTGCCAGGTGAGACCACAACAAAAGCTGAATGGTATTCATCACCGCCAGCGGTTCTTATGCCTTTTACAGAACCACCCTCTACAATCAGGCGTGTCACCTTTTCCTCAAAAAGGATATCTATTTTTTCATCTACAAACTCCCTGATCCCCGTTAATACCTCGCGGCAGCGTTCTGTGCCTATATGTCTGATCCTTGAACGAACAAGGATGAGGTCGTTTTTTGAGCAGAGGTTTTTGAGCCTTTCAATATCCTCTGTCTTCTCACCGTAGAGATACTCGGGTGCACCGAATTGCCTGTAGATACTGTCCACATAATCAATCAATCCTGAAAGTTCGCCAGCCGGGATGTATTCAGAGAGATACCCGCCAACCTCTTTTGAAAGGTTCAGTTTCCCATCACTGAATGCACCAGCACCTCCCCACCCGCTAAGGAGTTCGCATACAGGGCATGCCTTGCAGGATATATCCCTGAGCATCATTGGGCAGTGTCTTTCCTTTATATCCTTGCCCTTTTCCAGGAGAAGGATCCTGAGCCCTGGATTGATCTTAAGGAGTTCAAGGATGGTAAAGATTCCTGATGGGCCTGCTCCCACAACAATAACATCATATGGACTTGATTTGTTCATACAATTAAATTATATCAGAAAATGAGTGCGACAGGTCCTGTGCCCGGAGAGCCTGTTGATCCTGGCACCCGTCTCTTTGACCTTATTTTCTATCGGCATTCCTGGGTCAGAGGGCTCCACTGTTTTATCCCGAGGTGGTATGATATAATTTATGAGTTTTACGGGAACAAAGGACGGGAGCCAAGAAACAAAACCAGTTAGAGACAGGAGGAAACCTATGTTGAGAAGTGACAGGATCAAGAAGGGACTTGAAAGGGTACCCCACAGGGCGCTACTTTATGCCACGGGTATACCGGAGTCAGAGATGGACAAGCCCTTCATCGGTGTTGCAACAAGTTTCACAGATATAATTCCCGGGCATATCGGGATGAGAGACCTTGAACGGTTCATTGAAAAGGGTGTTCATGCAGGTGGAGGATATCCCTTCTTCTTCGGTATACCCGGCATCTGTGACGGGATTGCCATGGGTCACAGTGGCATGCATTATTCACTCCCCTCAAGGGAACTGATAGCTGACATGGTTGAGACAGTTGCAGAGGCCCATCAGTTTGATGGCCTTGTGCTGCTTACCAACTGTGATAAGATCACACCGGGGATGTTAATGGCTGCAGGAAGGATCAACATACCCACAATTATAGTGACAGCGGGCCCCATGCATTCCGGACATCTCAAAGGAAAAAGGCTCTCCCTCGTGAATGATACATTTGAGGCTGTAGGCAAATACAAGAGGGGCATGATAGATAAGAAAGAGCTCCACTCTCTTGAGATCTGTGCATGTCCAGGAGCGGGTTCCTGCCAGGGGATGTATACGGCAAATACCATGGCCTGTGTCACAGAGGCTCTGGGGATGAGCCTTCCCTACTGTGCTACCGCCCTTGCCATTGATTCTGAAAAGAGAAGGATCGCCTTTGAAAGCGGAAGGCGCATTGTGGAGCTTGTAAAAAAGGATGTTACACCAAGGAAGATAATGAGCCGGAAGGCCTTTGAAAATGCAATAATGGTGGATATGGCCCTTGGAGGCTCAACAAACACGGTGCTTCATATCCCGGCAATCGCCAGGGAGGCAGGGGTGAAACTGCCCCTTGAGATATTTGATGAACTCAGCCGCAGGACCCCCCACCTTGCAGACATGCTTCCAGGCGGGATACATTACATGGAGGATCTTCACCACGCAGGTGGGATACCCGCTGTCCTGAAGCGGCTAAGGAGCAGCATTCACAACTGTCCCACTGTAAGCGGTATGAGAACACACAGGATTGCAGACCAGGCGGCAGTCCATGATGAGGAGGTTATCAGGACAGTACAGAGGGCACACCATCCCGAGGGCGGGATAGCTATACTGCGGGGCAACCTTGCACCCCAGGGCGCGGTGGTCAAGCAGTCCGCTGTAAGCAAAGAAATGATGACCTTTGAGGGTATCGCAAAGGTGTTTGATTCAGAAGAGGAGGCGATGAAGGCCATACTTGCTGGCAGGATAAAACCAGGTGATGTGGTGGTTATACGCTATGAGGGACCAAAGGGTGGTCCTGGCATGAGGGAGATGCTCTCACCCACAGCCACCATTGCGGGTATGGGACTCAGTGAGTCTGTTGCCCTTATCACTGATGGCAGGTTTTCAGGTGGCACAAGGGGGCCCTGTATTGGCCATATCTCACCTGAGGCAATGGAGGGTGGTACCATTGCAATCATCAGGGATGGTGACAGGATAAGGATAGACATACCTGCAAGAAGGATTGAACTCCTTGTTGCCGATGATGAGATAGAGAGGAGGCTTTCGGAATGGAGCCCTCCTGAACCAAAGATCAGAAAGGGCTATCTTGCAAGGTATGCGAAACTTGTCAGCTCGGCGGCAACCGGTGCGGTAATGCCTTAACCGAGCAGACGGGCTGCCTGGGGTGCAAAATAGGTGAGTATCATATCCGCACCAGCCCTCTTGATCGAGGTGAGAATCTCAAGCATTACCCTGTCATGATCAATCCAGCCAAGCTGGGCTGCGGCCTTGACAAGGGAGTACTCACCTGAGACATTATAGGCTGCCACGGGGATGTCAAAGTTGTCCTTCACATCAGATATTACGTCAAGATAGGAGAGTGCCGGTTTAACCATTACGATGTCAGCACCCTCTTCAATATCAAGGGCAACCTCCTTCAGTGCCTCCCGTCTGTTGGGTGGGTCCATCTGGTATGATCTTCTGTCACCGAACTGGGGTGCAGACTCTGCTGCCTCCCTGAAGGGTCCGTAAAAGGCAGAGGCGTATTTTGCAGCATAACTCATTATAGGAACATGGCTGTACCCTTCACTGTCAAGGATCTCCCTGATGGCTGCCACTCTTCCATCCATCATGTCCGAGGGAGCCACCATGTCAGCACCTGCCTGTGCATGGGACAGGGCCTCCTTCTGTAGTAGCTTCAGTGTGGGGTCGTTCAGTACCTCACCAGCGTTGACTATGCCGCAGTGGCCGTGGCTTGTATACTCGCACATACAGACATCCGTTATAACCAGCAGTTCAGGTACAGCATCCTTTATTGCCTTTATTGCGTTCTGTACAACGCCATTGGGGTCATAGGCGCTGGAACCAAGCTCATCCTTATGCTCGGGGATCCCGAAGAGGATTACCGAGGGAATGCCAAGGGAGTGTATCTCCTTTACTGTTTTCACCACCTCATCCGTTGATTGCTGGAAGCATCCCGGCATGGAGCTTATGGGCTTTTTAACGCCTTTTCCTGTTGTAACAAAAAGGGGATATATCAGGTCATCAGGCGTTAGCACCGTCTCACGGACCATCCTCCTGATGGCCTCTGTCCTTCTGAGTCTCCTTGGTCTGTGGATTGGAAACATTATTTATTCCTTGACAGATGATTCATTTGGGTCATCATTGAAAGATTGAGGACAACCTCTTTCTCAGCAGCTACTGCCGCAGTCAGGTCCGCATGAGGAAGGTGGCTGTGCCCCTTTCAGAACAAACCCCTGCACCATTCCGTTGTCTACAAAGTCAAGCTCCATCCCGGAGAGCATGTTATAGGTATAGCTGTCTATAAAGACACGGAGTCCGTCTTTTTCTATTACCTGATCCCCCTCCAGGGGATTTTCAGCCAGATCAAGGCCATAGGAGGTTGATCAGCCTCCACCATAGATGTATATCCGCAACCCCCAGCCCTCTTTGCCTTCCTGGGCAAGGATCTCCTTCGCCTTGTCTGCAGCGGTGTCAGAGATTGTAATCATTATTTCCTCCTCTTGAATTCTTCCGTCTGGATTGAAAAAACGCTTATATAGATTAACTTTTTTCCGACCTAAAAGGCAAGCAGGGGGACCGAAAAAGGAGAGATATGAGGAAGATAGGTGAATCAAGGGCTGATCCGGAACTGCTGGTTTTTGCGGAATTCAAGGATCAGTGTAGCCCCCTCAGGGGGCTACACTGAGAGATCTAACTGTTCTGGTCAATCAGCTTTTTCAGTGTCTCAGCGTTAACCGCTCCACTGATTTTACGTCCATTCTGGAAGATAAGGGAAGGTGTGCCTGTAATACCGAGCCTGCTGCCAAGTGATATGGACTCATCCACAGCTTTTGTGTTACAGTCCGGCCTGGGTAGTTCCTTCTTTGCAAAGGCATCTTCAAGCAGCTTGAGGGCCTTATCGTTTGTCTTCTGACACATTATGGCTTTTGATTTTTCATATGCCTTCGGGTGTATCTGGACAAGGGGAAACATCTTTATGTAGAATGCCACGTCTTTACGTTCCTTCGTGATCTTTTTCAGCTCAGGATGAAGTTTTGCACAGTAAGGACAGTCTGGGTCATCAAAGACAACAACCTTCTTCTCTGCCTTGGGGTTACCAAGCACGATAGAGTCCTTCAGCGGAATCTTTGAGAAGTCAACCCTTGTGATCTCGTCGTATTTCTTCTTTGTCAGATTGGTAAGTGATTTCAGGTCATAAAGGGAACCACTGAAGAGGTACTGGCGTGCATCATCTATATAAAGTATTCCCTTTTTATGTCCACTCTGGATTATAACCTCCCAGAACCCTTTTACAGGTGCCTTCTTGACGGATAGTATCTTGACATTTGGTCCAAAGGCCTTCAGTGTCTCCTTTGCCTCCTCGGGTGTGAGACTGTAGGATGTGCCATAACCTGCCAGAAGAAGGGTGATTACGAGCAGTGTTGTAAGATGTCTCATAAAAAACTTCATCTAATCCTCCTGTTGAATTGGTTTGCAGGGCTTGAAACATCTGTCCCTTTGTTTTCAGTTCTGATATTCTAACATTTAATTATGAAGAATATGTGAATTTTTTTCTGTCCTCTTCCATCTCCTGTGTATCCACAGCCATTCAGTGGGATTCTCCCTTATGTAGGCTTCAATGTAGGAGGTAAAGGTCCTGGTATCCTCCCTGATTGCCTCTTCAGGATCGGGATTTTCAGAGAGTTTCACCTCCCTGTGTATCTCCATAATATGCCTGTCACCATTTCTTTTAATGAAGACCGGCAGAACAGGTGTGCCTGTCTTTCTTGCTATCACAGCAGGGGTCTTGATGGTCCAGGCAGGTCTTCCAAGGAAATCCACCAGTACGCCTTCACTGGGTAGCACCCCCTGGTCCATGAGTATCCCCACGGGCCGTCCTGCCTTCAGTTCCCTCAGTATCTCCCTTAATGCACCCCCTTTGTAGATCACCCTGTTTCCATATCTTGTGCGAATCCTTTCAACAAACCTGTTAAGGTAGGGGTTGTTTATCGGTCTTGCCACGACACTGATGGGGGTTAACCTGCAGGAGGCTGCAAGTGCAAGCAACTCCCAGTTTCCACAGTGGCCCGTGATAACAATGATCCCTCTGCCTTTCTGAAGGGCCTTGATGTAGTTCTCCTTACCTGTAATCACAACAGATTCAATGATCTCACCACCCCTGCCGTGGTATATCTTTATCACCTCCATGAGCGATCTGCCCAGGTTTTTGAAGTTTTCCTTTACAACCTCCCTGCTATCTGTAATGTTGAGAGCCTCTGAGTTTGAGACAGTAAGGGTGAGGTTCTTGATGGCAATATCCCTCCTGCTTCTCCAGAGGTGATAGGCAAGGAGCCCTATCAGCGAGCCGGCGTGTAGTGCAGGTTTACGGGGCAGTAAGGCAAGTGGATAGGTAGCAAGCTGGATGATCAGGGCCTTGAGAAAGAATAGGATCCTCTTCATCACTGGTTGTTGTTTTCATTCTCCTCTTTTTCTTCTTCCTTGCCCTTTCCCTTTTTCTCCTTCAATGCCTCCCGCATCTCTGTCAATCTCTTCTCAACGAGATAGTGGAGGCTTCCTTCCGGATAGGTGCCATCTGGCTGGAGCTTGCCCGCAGGCAGTCCCATCAGTAGTTCAATACCCTCGTCAATATGATCAATACTATATATATGGAACTTGCCCTCCCTGACAGCCTCTATAACCTCCTTTCTTAACATGAGGTTCTTGATGTTTCTTTCCGGGATAATAACGCCATGTGAGCCATCAAGCCCCCTGAGTTTACAGAGATGGAAGAAGCCTTCTATCTTTTCATTGACACCTCCGATGGGTTGTACATTGCCGTTCTGGTCCATGGAGCCGGTAATAGCAAGGTTCTGTTTTATCGGTACACCAGAGATGGCGCTCAGAAGGGAGTAAAGCTCCGCACATGTGGCACTGTCACCCTCTACCATGCCATAAAGCTGCTCAAAGGTAATGGATGCGGAGAGTGTAATGGGTTTTTTCCGAGCATACATCCTGCCGAGATAGTTGCTTAAAATGAGGATGGCCTTTTCATGGATCTTGCCGGACAGCTTTGTTTCTCTCTCAATGTTGACTATTCCCGCCTTGCCGGTGTACACGGTGGTTGTTATCCTTGAGGGTTTACCAAAGCTGTAATCACCAAGGCTCATTACGGCAAGGCCATTTATCTGGCCTACCCGTTCACCTGAGGTCTCAACAATAAGTGTGCCCTCATCCATGAGTTCCCTTAACCGTTCCTCTATCCTGTTATGACGATATATCTTTTCCTCAATCGCCTTCTCCACATGCCTGTCTGAGACAATGGTGCTTTCCTCGGTCTTTGCCCAGTAGTGTGCCTCCCTGATGAGGTCTGATATCTCGCTGAACTTTGATGAGAGCTTGTTCTGGTGTTCAGCAAGTCTTGAACCATACTCCACGATCTTTGATACACCAGAGGGGTCAAAGGGCAGGAGGTTTTCTTCCTTTGCCTTAGCTGCCACAAAGCTTGCATAGTTCATGACGGACTCATCGGTTCTGTCCATCTGGTTGTCAAAATCAGCCTTTACCTTGAAGAGTTCCTTGTATTCCTCGTCAAGATTATAGAGGAGATAATAGATAAGGGGGTTTCCAATGAGGATAACCTTTACATCAAGGGGGATTGGTTCTGGTTTCAGCATGGCTGTGGTAACGAGACGATACTGTTCCCATATATCCTCAATCTTCACCTCCCTGTTTCGCAAGGCCCGTTTGAGTGCATCATAGGAGAAGAGGTTCCTCAGAAGGTCAAGGGCATGGATGACTATATAACCGCCATTTGCCCTGTGGAGGGAGCCTGCCTTTATCATCGTGAAGTCTGTAACAGCCACCCCGTACTGGAACTTGTGCTCAATCCTTCCGAAGAGATTGTAATAGGTGGGGTTTGTCTCAAAGACGCAGGGTGCGCCTTTCAGATTCCCATTGTTTACAAGTACATTCACTGCATACTTGTTGTATGTTGTCTCCTGTCTGGGCATCTTGGTGAAGGGCAGGGGAGGTGTGGGCTGCTCCTCAGCCGGGCTCTTGAAGTCCTCAAGATTCTCAAGTATGTCCTCTCTTACATCATCAAGATAGGATATGATCTTTTCATTGTTTGAGTATTTTGATTTTAGCTCATCAATCATCTGTCCGAGGACAGAAAGGGCTGCCTCTCTTTCAAGTTTTTTCAATAGCTCTTTGACAAGCTTCTCACCAGCCCTGAGGGTCCTTACCACATCATCAAGTTTTTCCTGAAGCAGCCTTCCCAGTTCCTCTATCTTTTTCTTTGTCTTGTCATCAAGGTTCTGGAACTCCTCCTCGGAAAGAGGTTCTCCAGTCTTTTTTATGGGAACAATAAAGAAGCCACCCACTGTCCTTCTTATTGAAAACCCCTTGGATTCAGCCTCCTCCTCAAGGGATGTGAAAAGATCCTTCTGTCGCTTCTGGAACTCCTCAAGTATCTTGCTCTTCTGTTTCTCATACTCCTTTGATTCAAAGACCTTGGGGATCTCAACCTTCAGGGAGTTGATCAGTTCCTCCATGTCTTTCTGGAATTCCATTGCCCTGCCAGGTTCAAGGGAGATGGCAAGGGGCGAGTCCGGCTCTTTGAAGTTGTATACGTAACACCAGTCAGAAGGAACGGGCTCTTTTTCAGCCTTCTTTGATATCAGGGCCCTGATGGTGGATGTCTTGCCTGTGCCGCTCTCACCAAGCACATAGATATTGAACCCCCTGCTTTCAAGACCCAGTCCGAAATCAATTGCCCTCAGGGCGCGGTTCTGACCAATGGTCCCCTCAAAAGGTGGGAGTTCCTCTGTTGTCTTGAAGCTGAAGAAGTTAGGGTCACAACACCTGTAAAGGTCCTCTTCTGCCAGTCTCCTTGCCATAAACCCTCCTCCTGATAAAAATTATTTACATTATATCAGATAATGTTTTTTTTCTGCTTGAGTTCATTTGTTACGAAAAATGCCACAACTCTCCGACCTCTGATCGGAACTCTACTGCTACTAATTGCATGATTTGGTTATAATAGATTGATCATGAAAAAGAAGATCCTCTATCTTGATTGCTCCTCTGGTGTCAGCGGTGACATGTGTCTTGGTGCACTGATTGATTGTGGCGTGCCCTTGGATGAGCTGACAGGGGCACTTGAGGGTCTGAAGGTGGGGGGATACAGGATTGAAAAGAGGGAGGTGAAGAGGGCCGGTCTTCGTGGATGTAAGATAGATATAGAGATCAGGGACGACACAAAGAGGAGACATCTTGCTGATATAAAGAGAATCATTGAGGGCTCTGAACTCAGGGATGAACTCAAGGAACGTTCTTTGGAGGCATTCCGAAGACTCTTTGAGGCTGAGGCAAGGGTTCATGGTAGTGAGCCTGAAAGGATTCATCTTCATGAGCTGTCTGCCATAGATTGTCTTATTGATATAACAGGTACCCTCTTCTGCCTTGATTACCTCTCTGTTGATCTGGCCCTCTCTTCACCCGTAAACCTTGGAGGCGGTTTCGTGAGGACCGAGCATGGCAGGCTTCCCGTGCCTGCGCCTGCCACACTGGAGTTGCTGAGAGGCTGGCCTGTCTACTCCACGGGCATCAAATACGAGCTGACAACACCCACAGGCGCGGTTATTCTCTCAACCGCATTCAGACCTTCCGAGGAGATACCTTTGATGCGTATTGAATCCATCGGTTATGGAGCCGGCTCAAAGGAAATAGAGGCACAGCCCAATATACTGAGGGCCATGCTTGGATATGAAGACAGAGACAGGGATGTCACGGAGAGGGTTGTCCATATTGAGACAAATATTGATGATATGAACCCCCAGGTCTATGAGTATATAATGGAAAGGCTCTTTCAGGAAGGTGCCCTTGATGTGTATCTTACCCCCATAATCATGAAGAAATCCCGACCGGGGACGGTTCTTAATGTGCTCTGTCCGGAGTCAGAGGTGGAACTGCTGAGTAGCATAATACTTTCCGAGTCAACAACAATCGGTTTGAGGTACCAGAGGATGGACAGGATATGTCTTGAGCGGTCCATAAGGGAGATTGAAACGGAATGGGGCAGTGTGAGGTTCAAGGTGCTAAAGACACCGGAGGGGATAAAGATCTCACCCGAATACGAGGATTGCAAAAAGATCGCCCTCAGGGAGGGCCTTCCCATCCTGCATGTCATGAAGATTCTCTCAAGAGTGGCTGAGGAAACAGTACCTTAGGATTTATTCTTATTCCAGAAATACTGTCCGATAAGCTGTACAGGTCCTTGAAGATTGCATCCGGGTTTTTGCCGGACCCCTAATGTGTTCCACGAGGCCCCGAGGGCTGTGCCCCAGAGGCCAAAAGTGTATATAAATTAAGGCCCAGAGGTGGTTCATCTACACCCCGGGATTTCTTCTATGGGTCCCAGTATCTGTAGTAGTATCTCCTTGCATCCCTCCTGCCATGACGGTATTCTCTTCTTTCCAGTCTCCGCATCTCATCACACCATCCCCTTTCGTAGGCAGAATAAGGGGGCCTGCAGTCTTCATAATATGAGTTGTCATCCCTTTCCCTGATGATATAGACCTTCTTGTAGATAACCTTTGTGGGTCTTTCATAGTAGTTTCCGCCACCTGGCTGGTACATGAAGTCCCTTGTGATTGCATTGAGAATGGGTCTGCCAAAGAGCACTATAGCACCGGCAAGCATTGCAGCAGATTCGTTATTCATTGCCTCTGATCTTTTCACCGGAACAGTGGAGAGGATAAAGGCGAAGACCAGGGTCAGCACAACTATGGTTTTCAGCTTTTTCATGGTTTTGACCTCCTTTCTCGTGGATTTACCCAATGAATAACAAGTTCCATGCCAGCCAAAAAATCCATGGAAAACCCTGCTACTACACTGTGGGGGATTCCCATCTGGTGAGGATTTTCCCCAAATGGGAATACCTCATGTGGTGAACTCTAACGGAGAAAAGACTTGACAGGTAGGGTGTTTTGTGATACTGTGTAAATTGGATAAATAGGGGCAAAATAAGGGAATTTCATTTTACGGGAGATGCCAGAATGCCCTGATCTCCCCTTTGGATGATCAGCAGATTAACCCAAATTAATTGAAGGGAGGATGTCATGAGTAAGATCTTAAGGATTAACATGGGCGCTGAGGGTGGTCCACAGGTGAGTGAGACCCCACTGGGTGAGTACGAGGGGCTTGGTGGTCGGGGACTTACCTCTGCCATTGTTTCAAAGGAAGTACCAGCAGACTGTCATCCCCTCAGCGGGGAGAACAAGTTTGTCATTGCCCCGGGCCTCTTAAGCGGTACATACGGTGCCATGACAGGAAGGATCTCTGTGGGATGCAAAAGCCCCCTCACGGGGGGGATAAAAGAGGCGAATGCAGGGGGGCAGCCTGCGCAGGTCCTTGCAAGGCTGGGGTATGCAGCGATAGTGCTTGAAGGAAAACCAAAGGATGACACGCCTTACAAGGTCTACATCAACAAGGATGGTGTAAAGGTTGTACCTGACAATACCCTCAAGATGCTTCCCAACTATGATCTCATTGAAAAGATGAAGGGTGAATATGGTGAGAAGATCGCCTGTATATCCATTGGACCTGCAGGTGAGATGAAGATGGCGGCAGCCTCTGTGGCATGCACTGATATGGAACTGAGACCCACCAGACATTGTGGAAGAGGCGGTGTGGGTGCTGTCATGGGCTCCAAGGGTGTGAAGGTGATAGTGCTTGATGATACAGATATGCCGGTACGTCAGGCAAAGGACCCCGAGAGGTTCAAAGAGGCAAACAAAAAATTTGTTCAGGGGCTTCAGCAGCATGCAGTCACCGGGCAGGCACTTCCTGCGTACGGGACAAATGTACTGACAAACATAATCAACGAGGTGGGGGGTTATCCCACATACAACTTCAAGCAGGGACAGTTTGAGGGTGCATCCAAGATCAGTGGTGAAACAGAGGCTGAGCTTGAGAAACAACGTGGAGGCAACCCCACCCACGGCTGTCATCGTGGCTGTGTAATAAAGTGCTCAGGGATCTACCATGACAAGGATGGCAATTATCTCACCAAACAGCCTGAGTATGAGACCGTATGGGCACATGGTGGAAACTGTGGCATTGATGATATGGATGCCATTGCGAAGATGGACTTCCTTGATGACAACTATGGTCTTGACACCATAGAGATGGGTGCCACCATCGCGGTGGCAATGGATGCAGGACTGGCCAGGTTCGGTGATGCCGAGGCAGCCATCAGGCTCATAGAGGAGGTTGGAAAGGGGACACACCTCGGACGCATACTGGGCAATGGTGCAGCATTTACAGCAAGGGCCTTCGGGATTGAAAGGGCTCCGGTGGTGAAGGGGCAGGCCCTTCCTGCCTATGACCCCAGGGCTGTTCACGGTATAGGGGTCACCTATGCCACAAGCCCCATGGGTGCAGACCATACCGCCGGCTATGCGGTTGCACAGAATGTTCTCAAGGTGGGTGGTGATGTGGACCCCCTGAAACCAGAAGGACAGATAGAGCTTTCAAGAAACCTCCAGATCGCCACCGCAGCCATTGACTCCACAGGGATGTGCCTCTTCATCGCCTTTGCCCTCCTGGATCAGCCTGAGACATTCCAGGCCATGATTGATATGCTCAATGCCTTTTATGGCTGGAACATGACAGTGGATGATTTTATTGAGATGGGCAGGAAGATACTGAAGATGGAGAGGGACTTTAATGCAAGGGCAGGATTTACGTCAAAGGATGACAGGCTGCCCAGGTTCTTTAAAACCGAACCACTTCCGCCACATAATATTACATTCCAGGTAAAGGATGAAGAGCTTGACCAGGTCTTTAACTGGTAAGCCATCATGGCCCGGGTTATTCCCGGGCCAGCCCTTCCCGGTCTGCCATGCATAGAAGGATCGCAATTAAGATCAGCCGCTCTGGACTTGCCTCTTTTTATCCCCTCCTGCAGGAGGGGATCAGACTGTCCGTCAGGGGTGGTTCCTCTGTCCTGGATTTTCTTGTATCAGGGATCGGTCTTGACCATGAGGTGATTGAGGATAAAATAAGGTCTGTCCTTATAAATGGCCACCCTGTGGATGACCCTGGCAGTACCATATTGAAGGAAGGTGACAGGCTTGCCCTGTCTGCCTCCATGCCAGGGCTTGTGGGTTCAACACTTATAAAAGGCAGCCCTCTTGCACAGTTGAGGAGTGCCATTACCTATACCGTAGACAAAGGGGGTACAAAAGAAGAAGGAGAGGTTTACATTGAGGTAAGGCTCTTTAACCTTGTAATGAAGGACCTGGCAGAGGGGTTTCTTCAGAGGGGTGTTGTCCTTTCCGGGGAGAGATTAAGGGGGATTCTGATGGCGCTGATAAGCAGTCAAAACCTTAAAGGGATATCCCTTCAGGAAAGGGATGTAACCTTTCAGGAGATTTCTCAGTACCTGGACAGGGATGAGGAGCTGCTGTTAAAGGTCCAAGTCCTTGGATAGATGGACTGTCCCACCGGCAATGGGGGGGAAGAGCGCCACTGTATCACCATCCTTCAGCCTGTGTTCGGGCCTGACATGCACGGAGTTCACTATCCTGAGCAGGGGTATCTCTCGGGGTATCTTCAGCAGACCAACCAGATCCGCAACGGTGGAGCCGTCAGGGATCTCAAGCTCCTGTTCCTCAGGGCCGTACTGTTTCAGGGTGGCAAAGAGTTTTACCTTTACCTTCATGGATTTATTATAGCATCAAAAAAAGGTTAAAATAATAGACATGGCAGAAGAGAAAAAGATGGACAACTCCCTCCCCGGGAAGCTCTTTGTTGAGGTAACCACAAGGTGTAACCTCCATTGTGGCATGTGTGTGAAACAGACCCCAAAGGGTGAGATCATGGAAGGTGACATGCGGGAGGAGATCTTCCTTGCATTGAGGCCCTTATTCAAGGAACTCAGCGCCCTGATTCTTAATGGTATTGGCGAGCCCCTGTTGTTTAAAGACCTTGAGCGGTTCATAGAGATTGCCCGGGCCGAGATGTCAAGGGGCTGGATCGGATTTCAGACAAACGGGATGCTCATGAGTGAAAAGAGGGCCCACAGCCTGATGGACTCCGGGGTTGACCGCATCTGCATATCCATTGATTCCACATCAGGCGATCTCTTTAAAAGGATCAGGAAGGGCGGTGAGGTAACAGAGGTTGAACGTGCCTTCAGACATCTCATACAGGCCAAGAGGGGTCTAAGCAGGGATGACTTCCAGCTTGGCATTGAGTTTGTCCTGATGAAGGACAATATCCATGAACTCCCGGCCACGATAGAGTGGGCAGCTGAAAGGGGTGTAACCTTTGCTATTGTCACGCAGGTGCTACCCTATGACAGCTCTGTTGTCTCCCAGGCGGTCTATGATACCAACACCCACGGGGCCATTGAGATATACAAAAAGTACAGCCTCAGGGCCTGGGCAGCGGGGATAAGGCTTTCCGATTTCAGTAAGGTTTATATGAAATTCCGCAAGAATGAATATGAGAGACAGGTCTGTGAGCTAATTGAGGAGATGAAGAAGGAGGCCGCTGAAGAGGGGATCGTGCTGCACATTGAAAACCTCTTCTCCAGGGATGAGGAGTGGTTCAGAAGGGCAGAGGAGATCCTCAAGGAGGCTGCGGAGATAGCAGCACAGAGGGGGATGGAGATAGTGCTGCCAGAGCTTGCACCAAGAAATACAAGAAGGTGCGAGTTTGTTGAGTCAGACAGTGTCTTTGTATCCTGGGATGGGAGGGTGCATCCCTGTTACTTTCTCTGGCATCAGTACAACTGTTACATTGGTGGGATAGAGAAGATGGTAAGACCATGGGTCTTTGGTGATCTCAGGGAGTCCTCCATCCTTGAGATATGGAATTCAGACCGCTTCAGGAATTTCCGTAACGAAGTAAGAAGATACGAGTTTCCCTTCTGTTTTGATTGCGGTTTTGCCCTCTGCAATTATGTGCAGGATGCTGACTTTGAGCAGGACTGTTACACCCTGAAGGTGCCCTGTGGTGCATGTCTCTGGTGCACCGGGCTATTTCACTGCCTCCAATAGGTTATAATAGATAGTAATGATAAGAGAGGATGAGAAGATCGTTATAGGAGCTGACCACGGCGGATATCAGCTGAAAAACTCACTCGTTGATTATCTTCTGAGACTTGGATACGAGGTTGTGGATGTGGGTGCATACAATGATGAGCCCTCGGATTATCCAGACTTCGCCCGCATGATTGCAGAGAAGATACAGAGTGGAGAGGCCAGAAGGGGGATACTGATATGCGGAAGCGGTGTTGGTGCATCCATTGCTGCAAACAAGTTCAGAGGGATAAGGGCAGCTGTATGCCATGATACATACTCGGCACATCAGGGTGTTGAGGATGATGACATGAATGTCCTCTGTCTTGGGGCAAGGATCATAGGTGAGGCCCTTGCAAAGGATATCGTGAAGGCATATATATCCGCTGAATTCAAGAACAAGGACCGCTACAATAGAAGACTCAAAAAGATAGAGGAGATTGAGAATGGATCAGGACAGACTCATCCATAACTACATAGTCCAGACACTTAAAGAGAGGCTCTCCAGGGAATATAAGGAGATCAGGGATAATGTGGAGGCAGAGGAGCATGAGGTAAACGGCGTGTATCCAGACCTGATACTTGGCAACCACGGCCTTGTGCTTGCAGCGTGTGAGGTTGAAACAGACAGGAGCATCACCCCTGATGAGGCAGAGAAATGGAAGAGCATCATAGAATCAGGCACCAAGCTCTTTCTGATGGTTCCATCCTCAAAGACAAAGGATGTAACATCACTGCTGTGGGAAAAGGGTATCGCTGACAAGGTGTCCCTTGGTACCTACGAGATAAAGATAAGGATGCCCTGAATTGACTTTATCAGTGTAAATATGATATTTTTCATAGACAATGGGACTCCTTAGAGATATTATCAGTAGGCTCGGGTTCAGGAAGAGATATACTCCCGTGGGGAAGGATTACCTTGCTCTGAGGGCAGAACTCTACCGATATAAAAACAGGCTTTCTGCCCTTGAAGATGTGCTCAACCATAAGGTAACAGAGCTGGAAAAACGACTGGAAAAACTTGAAGAGGCCAATTCAAAAACCGATCAGATCATCAAGATAGTAGAATCACTGGAGCCGGATAGCAGGCGTAATTGAGAATATCCATCTGATAACCAGGTGCGGGCGTAGCTCAGCTGGTAGAGCACAACCTTGCCAAGGTTGGGGTCGCGGGTTCGAATCCCGTCGCCCGCTCCATAAGTTTTAAATTTTTAATTACAGGCTCCGACCTCTTGAATCCAGCAGGCGGCGTACCCAAGCGGCTAAGGGAGAGGTCTGCAAAACCTTTATTCGCCGGTTCGAATCCGGCCGCCGCCTCCAGTATAAGCCGCAGTTGAAGTTTCACTGAGAAATTGTTTTTAATAATCATATGGCTGAACTCACTCCCCTCATGCAACAGTACTTCAGCATCAAGGATGAGTATCCTGATGCAATTGTATTCTTCCGCCTTGGTGACTTCTACGAAATGTTCGGCAGGGACGCAGAGATTGCGTCCTCAGTACTGCAGATCACCCTTACAACCCGTGACAAGGGCAGAGAAAACCCCATTCCCATGTGCGGGATACCCCACTTCTCGGCAGAGGGTTACATTACAAAGCTGATAAGGGCTGGCTACAAGGTGGCCATCTGTGAACAGGTGGAGGACCCGCAGTCAGCAAAGGGCATTGTGAGACGTGAGGTGGTAAGGGTTGTAACACCCGGGACACATACACCGGAGGACCCGAAGGAGAACAACTTCATCATGGCCTTCTGTCCCTCGGGCAGACTCCATGGGATAGCCGTGGCAGACCTGTCCACAGGAGAGTTTTTCGTCTATGAAAGTGACAGACCTATTGAGGATGAGATAACACGTTTTGATCCAAGGGAGGTGTTGTGTCCGGAAAACCTCAGGGATGACATCCACTACAGTCATCTCCTGGGTGACCTTTATGTGACCTATTATGACCCCTGGGCCTTTGACTATACCGAGGCCTACAAGAGGGTATCCAGCTACTTCAAGGTATACTCCCTTGAGGTCTTCGGCCTTGAGGGGCATGATGCGGCTGTCTCCTCTGCGGGTGCATTGATAACCTACCTTGATGAGAACCAGAAGGGAAACCTTGTCCTGGGACGCCCACAGATTCTCAGGCAATCCCAGTACATGTTCCTTGATGCCTCTACAAAGAGAAATCTTGAGCTCACAGAGAATCTCAGGGATGGCTCAAGGGAGGACACCCTTCTTGGTGTCCTTGATGAGACACTCACACCCATGGGAGGAAGGTTTCTCCGACAGAATATCAACCGTCCCCTTGTTGACATGGAACTGATCAGGAAGAGGCTTGATGCGGTAGATGAGTTCCTTGGTAATTATGAACTCCAGGATGTGCTGAGGACCTATCTCAGAAAGATACAGGATATTGAGAGAATGGCAACAAGGATATTACAGAGGACAGCCAATGCACGTGATCTTGTCGCAGTAAAAAACTCACTCCAGGTCATCCCCCATATAAAGAGGGCCCTGAAGGAAACGGACTCTCAGCTTATAGGGGAGCTTGTGGGAAGGATTGAGGACTTCAGTGACCTCTGTGAACTGATTGAGAGGGCAGTAATGGATAATCCCCCTGCCTCACTCAGGGATGGGGGGATCATAAAGGATGGCTTTGAAAGGGAGGTGGATGAACTTAGGGGGCTATCAACAAGGGGCAGGGATTACATTGCAGAGATTGAAAGGCGGGAAAGGGAAAGGACGGGGATATCTTCACTGAAGATAGGATATAACAAGGTCTTCGGTTATTATATTGAGGTCACAAAGGCAAACCTCCATCTCGTGCCTGATGATTATATCAGGAAACAGACCCTGGTGAATGCCGAAAGGTTCATTACCCAGGAACTGAAGGACTATGAAAACAGGATACTCGGCGCTGAGGAGAGGCTCAAGGCCCTTGAGTATGAAATCTTCCAGGCCATCCTCACAGAGGCAGCCTCTTATGGGGAGGCGATACTCCAGACCGCAAGGGCACTGGGAGAGATAGATTTCCTCTTTGCCCTCTCCATTGTTGCCAGGAGGAACAGCTATGTCAGGCCGAAAGTGGATGACTCAGGCATTATTGAGATAATTGAAGGACGCCATCCCGTGCTTGAAAGGACAATAAGGGATGAACCCTTCATTCCAAACACCACCTACCTTGATACGGAGGATCACAGGCTCCTGATCATAACAGGCCCTAACATGGCGGGAAAGTCTACATATATGCGCCAGATTGCCCTGATCGTCCTGATGGCCCAGATGGGGTCCTTTGTCCCTGCAGAGAAGGCACAGATCGGGATCGTTGACAGGATATTCACAAGGATTGGGGCCTCCGATTTTCTCTCAAGGGGGCAGAGCACATTCATGGTGGAGATGATCGAGACAGCGAATATACTCCATAACGCAACCTCAAGGAGTCTTATACTCCTTGACGAGGTGGGCAGGGGGACAAGCACCTTTGATGGTATAAGCATTGCCTGGGCTGTGGCAGAGCATATCCTCCAGAAGATCAGGGCAAGGACGCTCTTTGCAACCCACTACCATGAGCTGACAGAGATAGCAATGACCCAGCAGGGTGTAAAGAACTATAACATCGCTGTCAAGGAGTGGGGTGATGAGATAATCTTTCTGAGGAAGATTGAGAGGGGGCCTGCTGATAAGAGCTACGGAATACATGTGGCCAGGCTTGCAGGACTGCCCGAAGATGTCCTCAAGAGGGCCATGGAGGTACTTGGCAATCTTGAGAGTGCCGAGATCACAGAGGCAGGCCTTCCAAGGGTTGCAGGAAAGAGGGCAAGGAGAGGCTCACAGCAGCTTGACCTCTTTGCCTACAACTACGAACCCATCATCTCCAGGCTTGAAAAGATTGACACAGAGAAGATCACACCAGGGGAGGCACTGAAAAAATTAAAGGAACTGAAGAGAATCCTGAAGGAATCCCTTTAATGGTTGTGGCTATCACAGGAGGGATCGGCACGGGAAAGAGCACGGTACTGGAGATATTCTCAGAGCTTGGTGCCCAGACCCTCAGTGCTGACGAGATTGTCCATCAACTGCTCAGGAGGGATGATATAAAGAGACAGATAAGAGAGGAGTTCGGTGATGATGTCTTCAGTGATGACGAGATAGACAGGAAGGCCCTTGCCGGTGTTGCCTTCAGCTCCGAGGAAACCAGAAGGAGGCTTGAATCACTCCTTCATCCCCATGTCTTTCAGGAGATAGAGGTCTTTATCAGGCAACACGGAGAAGATGTGGTTGTTGTTGAGATACCCCTTCTCTTTGAGACAGGGTCAGAATACAGATTTGATTACACCGTCACGGTCAAGGCACCTGAGGATCTGGTATACAAGCGGCTTGAAGAAAGGGGGATTCCAGTGGAGGAGATAAAGAGACGTCTTTCACACCAGATGCCCCTTGAGGAGAAGATAAGGAGGGCAGACCTGGTGATTGACAACTCTGGTAGCATAGAGGAAACGAGAAGACAGGTGGAGAGGATATGGAAGGATATATTGAGAAGATAACACCCTTTATAGTTATGGACCTGCTTGCAGAGGCACGGCAGCTGCCTGATGCAATACACATGGAGGTGGGCGAGCCTGACCTTCCACCATCCCACAGGGTCCAGGAGGCCTACATGAAGGCCATAAGGGACAGGAGGTTCTGTTATACACCTGCGAAGGGGTTACCTGAACTGCGGGAAAGGATATCAGAGTACTACCTTGATTGCTATAACGTGAATGTATCTCCCGAGAGGATCATCATAACCCCTGGCACCTCCGGGGCCTTTCTTGTTGTCTTCGCCCTTGTAGCACACACTGGAAAGAGGATTGTGCTGACAGACCCCTCATACCCCTGTTATAAGAACTTCCTGTATTTCCTTAAGAGTGAACCCCTCTTTGTACCTGTTGGACCGGATACATCCTACAGGATTGTCAGTGAAATGATCCCCAGAGGGCAGAATGCAGGTGCCATGGTTGTCTCTTCACCCTCCAACCCAACAGGTACGGTCTACAGGGATAAAGAGCTTGAGGCACTGGTAGAGTATTCATCCAGAAACAATCTGCTCTTTATCTCTGACGAGATATATCACGGCCTCGTCTATGATGGCAGGGCTGAGACCGCCTTAAGGTTTTCAGATGAGGTGGTGGTTATCAACAGCTTCTCAAAGTATTTCTGCATGCCAGGCCTGAGGGTCGGCTGGATGATACTGCCCGAGCATCTCCTCCGGACCGCAGAGATTATCGTACAGAACATCTTCATTGCTGCAAACACACCTGCCCAGTATGCTGCCCTTGAGGCCTTTGACAGGGGATATCTTGAGATGGTGAGGGACACATACAGAGAGAGAAGGGATTACCTATATGATGCCCTGAAGGATATCCTTCTGATAGATGCCCATCCTGACGGTGCCTTTTATTTATGGGCTGGCATAGGTAACTCTTCCCTAAACTCAATGGAGTTTTCACAGAGACTTCTCAGGGAGCAGCATGTTGCCGTCACCCCTGGTGTGGACTTCGGTACCCATAATACAGACGACCACATCCGCCTTGCCTATA
>Ga0256830_1000399_pt1 | contig 35952 bp, 23 predicted proteins | sample 128326metaG_FD_190537 | JGI IMG/M metagenome (GOLD analysis project Ga0256830, IMG submission 190537) | Hydrothermal vent microbial communities from Lau Basin, Pacific Ocean - 128-326 | ecosystem: Environmental > Aquatic > Marine > Hydrothermal vents | place: Pacific Ocean: Lau Basin | collected...
GTCCCTCGCCGGCCTTCTCCGGCTGCCTGGGGATAGGGGCCTGGCGGGCCACGAAGGCTGCCGAGGACACGAAGGACGCCACGAACACAAAGGACACCAAGAACACGAAGGACACAAAGGGAGAAGAGACCTGACCGTCTTGGTGCTCTTGGTGCTCTTGGTGCCCTTGGTGTCCCTCGCCGGCCTTCTCCGGCTGCCTGGGGATAGGGGCCTGGCGGGCCACGAAGGCTGCCGAGGACACGAAGGACGCCACGAACACAAAGGACACCAAGAACACGAAGGACACAAAGGGAGAAGAAACCTAACCGTCTTGGTGCTCTTGGTGGTCTTGGTGCCCTTGGTGTCTCTCGTAAGCTTCGTGGCCCTCATCCAACGGAGGTTGCAAGGAGGCGACCGATGCGCATACGCAAAGCCACCCTACACGACGGTCCGGCCATCCACGCGCTGGTGACGGACTACGCCCGGCGGGGTGAAGTCCTCCCCCGGACTTTGTCGGAAATCTACGAGACGATCCGTGCCTGGATGGTGGCCGAGGAGGAGGGCCAGATCATCGGCTGCGGGGCCCTGGTCATCCTGGATGCCGACCTGGCCGAGGTACGCTCCCTGGCCGTCGCGCCGGCCTACCAGGGGAACGGCATCGGGCGCAAGATCGTCGAGGCGTTGATCGAGGAAGGCAAGGCGTTGGGCGTGACGACCATCTTCGCCCTAACGCGGGCCGTCCCTTTTTTTGAGCGCCTGGGCTTCGCCGTCACCGAGAAGGAGCGCTTCCCCCGCAAGATCTGGCGGGACTGCCTGAAGTGCCCTCTCTTCCCCCACTGCGATGAGACCGCCGTGGTCAAAACGGCGAAGCCCTCCGGGTAAAATCGTAGGGGATGTCCACCGCTACGCCTTCCGCCCGTAAGCCACAAAGATGCTGAGGGCCAGTGCTTTTCCATCGGGACCGGCTGTGCAGCAGTTCCCCTCGGCGCAATCCACGACCACATCGGTCAGGCCGGCGGCCAGGTACCAGGCCCGCACGTCGTCCCGCTCGAAGCCCAACCAGCGGTCGGCCATAGCCTCTCGCATCCATTCCTGGTCGTGGGCGTCCAGGTCGGTCAGCACCAGCCGGCCGCCGGTGATCACCAGTTGACACCTTTGGATTGAAAGGTATAATAGTAGTAACTTGGAAGTATGCCCAGGTAGCTCAGCCAGGTAGAGCACGCGGTTTGAAAGCCGCGGGGTATCCGGGGGAAGGTGAACCACCCCATATGGTACTCCCCTAGGAGGTCGGCGGTTCAAATCCGCCCCTGGGCATTTGGTTACAGTAGGCTGGCGATGAAGGCGCGTATCCGTCGCCAGCCATCACTTTCATCCTGTGACACAATACGGTTAACGTCTTCAAGCACCTCTTTGATCATCCCTCTAGCGCTGCATATCCGTGCAAACTGTTCAAAAGCTCTCAAGGCATCATCATATTGTTGCTGCCCAAGAAGCGCTAACCCCAGGTGGGCCCATGTATGGTATTGGCGAGATTCCAGGTGGATTTGTCTTCGACAGCGCAATTCCGCTATCTGAAAAGATTCAAGTGCCCCGTTTCTTTGCCCGGCGAGCAGGTAAGCAATCCCCCGCCCGTTGTAGACCCAGAAAAAGGAAGCTCTCAGTGGAGTCCTACTCGTTCGCATCAATCGTAGGGCCTTCTCGAAAGCCTCGATAGCTTCCAAGGGCTCACCCAAGCGAATATGCACTTTTCCCAGTCCATTGTGGGGATTGATGTATTCGGGGGCCAGCTCGATGGCTTGTTGGTAGGTCTGGAGAGCCCGGTCAAATTGCTCCATTGCCAAATACAGTGCTCCATAAGCATCGTGAAGGATGGCTTGATGATGCCGCTCTGTTATTTCCGAGGTAGGGATTTCGTCCAGCAATCTCTTGGCCGCTTCCAGATTGCCTATTTGTCTGAGCAAGTGAGCTAATTTAACACGTGCAGGGATATAAGAAGGATCCACCTCCGTCGCTCTCTTAAATAGCTTCTCCGCTTCGCCGAACTCTCCCAGACTGCTCAGGGCGCTGGCCTCCGCAGCGAGTATACGCGCCTGCTTCCGCTTATTCACAAGTCCGGCTACCTCATAGCGCCTAATGCGTTCTAGGCCCTGGGCAACTGCTTGCAGCGGGTCAGGTGATAAGCTCTGAGCCCGCTCATATGCCAGTTTAGCCTCCTCTAGTCTGAGAAGATTCGTGAGCACCTTCCCTCGCTCGCTATGTATATGCGGGTTATCGGGAAGCCACTGCTGAGCCCGTTCCAGCATTTTCAGACTACGTTGCTGGATTTGTCGCCTCTTTGAAGATCGGGCCAGTTTTCGCCCTAACGAGAGATAAGCAAACGCAAGGTCTCTCTCGACTCCCGGGTCCCTCTCCCCTGATTTCCTGTAAACATCCTCCACTTCGCGAAGGAGACGCTCGGCTGCATCAAAATCTCCCTTAGCGACGAGCTTTTTGGCAGCAACAAATCGTTCAGCTTGCCGCTCTTTCTCTCCCAGCAGTTCCAACAATTCTTTCATTTCACTTTCTATCCTGGCCCACCCTAGCCCCTCTCCTAATTCCGCCAACTTCTGGACGAGCCCTCGGTGGTGCATCGGCAAACTGTTGTAGAGTAGTTCATCTCTCTCCACCAGATTCAAGAGTCTTTTATGGAATCCCTCACTCCTATATCGCATTGCCCATATGTAGTGCTTAGCGAGAAGCTCAATGACATCATCGTATTCCTGCAACCATAAAAGATGGTTGAGCAAGTCCAAAAGCCATTCCTGCCATTCTTGATCCCTGTACTTCTTTCTGACGGCCTCCTCACCATACTCATCTTCGAGTTGCTTTTCCCGCTTCTTTAGCCGAATCTTGCACACAGATTTGGCTTCTTGATTGATAAGTATCAACCGTACATTTCCAATATCACCTGAATGCAAGGCCCTCCGCAAAAAGGAGCGAACTTTCGAGTGTATTCTGTAGCCGGGGAGGATGAAAGAATACCGATGCTGCAGTTGTCGTATAATGTGATAGAACTCCTCCGTACTGTTGATCAGGCGGCATTTGAGCCAAGTATCCATCAGAAGCCTTTCCCGCTGCGCCACTTTAGCAGTTTCCCCCTCGCGAATAACGGCGAGGGTACAAATGTAATCCAGTTCACGAATCTGCTCTTCCTCGGGGAGTCTCTCCAAATGTTTCAAAAGGCGTTGGGTAACTAAAGCTACGACTTTGTGCTCCCCTAAAGGTTCCGTGATGTCACCGAAAAGTTGTTCTATATCGCCGCCTCTCCTGATGATGGTTGCCACCTCACTAACGGCCAGTGGAATTCCCATCGTTATCGTATGTATCCGGGATACTAAACTATCTGAAATCCGATGGTCAGGCAATTTATGCTCCAAGAAGTCACGGATGTCGTCCTCTGTAAAGCTATCGAGTGTCTTGTAGAAATAAGCAAGAGGATACGCATATCTGCGTACAGCATCCCGGTGCCGCGGTTCAACCTCTGGAGGTAGTCTACCGGCGATGGCAAAGAGGAACCTCTTTCCTACTTCTGACTCGGAAAGGCAATGGCGGTAAAGCCCTTCCCGTATCCACTGATCGGCGAAATGCCATATCACTTCATAGGTATCAAATAGCATCACAATCGGTCGTATATGAGCAATACAGACTAAATCGGTCACAAAGGCCTGGGAGAGACGGAGCTGATTTGGAGCGGTTCGCCCCGTCTGTTGTTGCTTCCATTCAGCATTAAATTCGGGGAAAGTCACCTCTTGATACTTGGATTGAAGGCGATCGCTGATACATCGCATCATTGCTTTGGTGCCGCCCTGGGAGTCAACTCCGGCGAATTCCCAATCCACGTAAAGCCAGAATAGGTTATCTCCCCGCTCTTCGCACAGCCGCACATACTCACCTAGCAATGTGCTCTTTCCCATTCCTCCCTCACCACAGACAAGAAACACCTGTGCCCAATCGGGTTCACTTACTGGGCTCGTGTGATTCAGTATGCTGCTTAATGAACGCTTAAATTCATTCTTCTCCCTTTCGCGTCCGATAAAGATATCCACTCTAGGGGGTGCGTCTTGGAGCGTCAATAGTTCCGAGCCTCCCAACCACCTATCAACGAACTCGGGGAAATGAGCAGCGATCTCTAAAATATCCTCCGGGGGCGAAGTGGGAATACGCGAATATTCCTCCAACCACCCCTGAATGTTTTCCCATTGTCGTTCTATCTTCATCTGGGCGCTTATTTTCTGCTCGGGTTCCGCTGTTAGCTTGCTTTCCTCGTGGCTGCGGATGATTCCATAACTCTTTCTGATCAACTTTTCAAGGTCTTCCTTACGCCCCATCCTTGTACCTCCCACACATATCCGTTGTCTCCGGGTACAATAGATTTGATCGGAAGCCATCCTCTCCCCGGCCCGAATTGCGGAATACGGGTTATGAGGAATTGCCGGACCTTTTTGTCACGGCTCGCCGCAGAGGACGGTCCAGGAGGGCTTTGTGGATGATCACCAAACTCGTTTGTGGTGATTCCCCTACAAGTGGGCGAGGGAATGAGCCATAGCGGGCTGTCCACAAATCTCCCACGAATGCACGAATAAGGTAGAGATTGAATCGTGTATTTATGCCCTATTCGTGGACGGCCATCTCTCCATATATTAACAAATATTAACAACGTCTACATATTCTGTACTATTTGTAATCCTCCCTGATGGGATGCCAGGCATCCACAGCTTGAGTAGGATGGGAAAGGGCGCGTGCGCTATGGGGCACGTTTGGGGGAATGGTCACCCCTTCACCGACCCTGATGATCCGTGTCTCATCGCCCAGGGTGAACTCCAGCGCACCTTCCAGCACCAGCGTGATTTGTTCGTGGGGATGCTGGTGCTCCGGCACCACGGTCCCAGGTGCGAAGTCGAAGAAGGTCATCATCACGCCCTCCAGGTAGACGGCGCGTCGGCCGATCCCCGCGGCCATTTCCGTTCGAGGCAGTTCGCTCACCCGAAAGAAAGCCATTGTGTGCGCCTCCTCCCTCAAGAACCTCTTAGCTCAAGCTTCCCGAAGCATCTGCCGCAGCACGGTCTGGAGGATGCCGCCGTTGCGGTAGTACTCGACCTCGATGGGGGAGTCGAGCCGGACCAGGGCGGTGAAGACCTTCTCGTCCCCTTCCTCGGAGCGGGCGCGGACGGTGACGGTCTGACCGGGTTGCAGCGAGTCGTCCAGCCCTTCGATGTCGTAGACCTCGCGGCCCGTCAGCCCCAGCGACCGCCAGCCCTCCCCTTCGGGGAACTGGAGGGGCAGGACGCCCATCCCGATGAGGTTGCTGCGGTGGATGCGCTCGAAGCTCTCGGCAATGACGGCCCGGACGCCCAGGAGGGCCGTCCCCTTGGCCGCCCAGTCGCGGCTGGACCCGGTGCCGTACTCCTTGCCGGCCAGCACGATGAGAGGGGTTCCGGCCTCCTGGTAGCGCATCGCCGCGTCGTAGATGGACATCGTCTCACCGGTGGGGAGGTAGAGGGTGACTCCCCCCTCGGTGCCCGGCAGCAGCAGGTTCTTGAGCCGGATGTTGCCGAAGGTGCCCCGCATCATCACCTCGTGGTTGCCGCGCCGGGAGCCAAAGGAGTTGAAGTCCGGCGGCTCCACCCCCCGCGCGATGAGGTACCGGCCGGCCGGGCTCTCCACCGGGATGGCGCCGGCCGGGGAGATGTGGTCCGTCGTCACCGTATCCCCCAGCAGGGCCAGCACCCGCGCCCCCCGGATCGGCTCGACCGGCGGCACCTCCAGGGGCATATCCACGAAGAAGGGCGGCTCCTGGATGTAGGTCGAGGCGGGGTCCCAGGCGTAGAGGTCCCCCTCGGGAACGGGCACGGCGTTCCAGCGGGGGTTCCCCGCGAAGACGTTGCCGTACTCCTCCCGGAAGAGGGCCGGGTTGAGGGCCCGGCGCACCTCCCGCTGAACCTCCTCCTGGGTGGGCCAGACCTCCCGGAGGTAGACGGGCTCCCCGTTGGGGTCGTAGCCCAGGGGCTCGTTGAGCAGGTCCACGTCCACCCGACCCGCCAGCGCGTAGGCGATGACCAAGGGCGGGGAGGCCAGGTAGTTGGCCCGGGTGAGGGGGTTGACCCGGCCCTCGAAGTTGCGGTTGCCGCTCAGGACGGCGGCGACGACCAGGTCCCCTTCCTGCACCGCCCGGGCCACCGCCGAGGGCAGGGGGCCGCTGTTGCCGATGCAGGTGGTGCAGCCGAAGCCGACGACGTGGAAGCGCAGCGCCTCCAGGTAGGGGAGCAATCCCGTCTCCTCCAGGTAGCGGACGACGACGCGGGAACCGGGGGCCAGGCTGGTCTTGACGTAGGGCTTGACCCGCAATCCTCGCTCGACGGCCTTGCGGGCCAGGAGGCCCGCGCCGATCATCACCGACGGGTTGCTGGTGTTGGTGCAACTGGTGATGGCGGCGATGACGACGGAGCCGTGGCGCAGCGTCACCGTCTCGTCGTCGGAGGCGATGGGGACGCCGGCCTCCCCCTCCGCCTTGCCGAAGGCCTCCCGCAGGGTGATCTGGAAGCTGCGCTTCATCTCCCGCAGGGGGATGCGGTCCTGGGGCCGCTTGGGGCCGGCCATGCTGGGCTCCACGGTGCCCATGTCCAGCTCCAGCGTGTCGGTGAAGACCGGGTCCGGCGTCTCGTCGGTGCGGAAGAGCCCCTGCTCCTTGGTGTAGCGCTCCACCAGGTCCACCAGCGCCTCGTCGCGCCCGGTGCCGATGAGGTAGCGCAGCGTCTCCTCGTCCACGGGGAAGAAGCCCATCGTCGCGCCGTACTCGGGGGCCATGTTCGCCAGGGTCGCCCGGTCGGGCAGGCTCAGGCGGCTGAGGCCGGGGCCGTAGAACTCGACGAACTTGCCCACGACACCCTTCCGGCGGAGCATCTGGGTGACGGTGAGGACCAGGTCGGTGGCGGTGGCCCCTTCGGGGAGGGCCCCGGTCAGCTTGAAGCCCACTACGTCGGGGGTGAGCATGTAGTAGGGCTGGCCCAGCATCACTGCCTCGGCCTCGATGCCGCCCACGCCCCATCCCAGGACGCCCAGCCCGTTGATCATCGTCGTGTGGCTGTCGGTGCCCACCAGCGTATCGGGGAAGGCGACCGTCTCGCCGTCCTGGGTGCGGGTCTGGACGACGGTGGCCAGGTACTCCAGGTTGACCTGGTGGACGATGCCGGTGGCCGGCGGCACGACGCGGAAGTTGTCAAAAGCCTGCTGCCCCCAGCGCAGGAAGACGTACCGCTCGCAGTTGCGCTCGAACTCCCGCTCGGCGTTGTAGGCCAGGGCGAGGGTGCTGCCGAAGCGGTCCACCTGGACCGAGTGGTCAATGACCAGGTCCACCGGCACCAGGGGGTTGATGCGGGCGGGGTCGCCGCCGAGCCGGGCCATCGCCGAACGCATCGCGGCCAGGTCCACGACGGCCGGCACGCCGGTGAAGTCCTGGAGGATGACGCGGGCCGGCATAAAGGCGATCTCGGGGCGGTGTTCGGCCTGGGGCTCCCAGCGGGCCAGCGCCGTCACGTCCTCCTCGGTGATGAGCCGGCCGTCGGCGTGGCGCAGCAGGGCCTCCAGCAGGATGCGGATGGAGAAGGGGAGCCGGGAGATGTCGGCGATCCCCTGCTCCTCCAGGGTGGGTAGTCGGTAGATGGCGACCTGCCGGTCGCCCAGGTTCAACAGGGTTCGGGTTCCAAAGGGGTTCAGATGGCTCATCGCAGGCACTTCACTCCTTTCTCAAGCTGCATTCATTCTCCAAGCGTGCGAAGGGTAGAGCGCCCTACGGGCTCGCCGGACGCTCAGGCGTAGGGCGCAGCCGCCGTATGTCAATCTTGAGAAGGGAATAGGTCCCGCTCAACGCGCCGGTTGGTGTAGGGCGGGTAGGCCCGGTGGAAGGTCTCGGTCGAGCGCCAGCGGCGAACCAGCCACCGAGGGAGGCGTCCGTAGAAGTTGCGCGTGCCCGGCCCCCCGACGATCTGGCTCTGGTGACAGGCTGCGGCCCGCTGCTTGACCTCCAGATAGTTCCGCACGTCAATGCGGGTCGTGACCGGCAGGGCCCGCTCTAGGGCCGCCTTCAGGTTGATGTCCCGGTTCCGGCCCAGGGCGGTCGGGTCCATCCCGAAGAGGGGCATCAGGCGCACCGTCCAGGCCAGTTGCTGCCGGTCGAAGACGCTGAAGTAGAGCCGCTCCGGCGCGTACCCGTTGGGCCGCTCCCGGAGGAGCCGGTGGAAGGCGGCGACGGTCGCCCGGTGGACGGCGACGTGGTCGGGATGGCCGTATCCCCCGCCGGGGTCGTGGGTGAGGACGACCTGGGGGCGCAGCGTCCGCATCAGGCCGGCGATCTGGGCCGCCACCTCCTCGACGGGGGCGGCGATGAGGGCCTGGGGGTGGCGGTTGGCCGGCGAGCCCGGCATCCCTGAATCCCGGTAGTCCAGGAAGTGAATGCCGGCCAGGCCGAGGACCCGACCGGCACAGCGCAGCTCCTCCAGCCGCCGCTCGGCCAGATCGTTGTAGCCGTCCAGGTACTTGGCCTCGGCCTCGCCCGCCTCTCCCCGGGTGGCGCAGACGAGGTGGACGGCCACGCCCTCGGCTGCGTAGCGGGCCAGCGTCCCGCCGGGCCCGAAGGATTCATCGTCAGGATGGGCGAAGACGACCAGCAGGGTTCGGGAAGCGGATGGAGACATCGGCGTTTCTTCCCTCGGCGGTGTGGGGGCTACGACGCAGCGCCGGCCTTCCCGGCGGGCCGGGCGACCTTGGGGTCGGTCTCATCGTTGAGGATCATCTGCCCCAGCCGCTCGCCCAACCGGGTCAGCTCGGGCAGGGCGGCGGGATCATCCATCGGGATGCTGGTCTCCAGGTCTATCTGGAAACGGCGGAAGTCCAGCTCCGGGAAGAACTGCTGAACCAGACGCACCTGTTGGTCGCTGGCATCCCCGATGAAGGCATCGAGGATGGGCGCGATCCACTGCCAAGCGAAGAAGCGGCTGGCTTCCCCCGGCTTCAGGCCACCCGGTGCCCGTCCGGTTCCGATGCTGATGAGGGTCGTCTCCGCCGGGTCCCAGTCCAGGCAGAAGGCCGCTTCGTAGGCGGCGATGTAGCAGGGGTTGGCGTAGGAGCCCACGCCGCCGTCCACGTAACGACCGTCCACCACCGGGAAGTAGGTGGGCACCGAGGAGCTGGCCAGCACCGCCTTCCAGACGGGGAAGCGGGCGTACTCCTCTTTCCAGGGCTTGACGAAGCGGGTGCGGTTCTCCACCAGGTCGTGCATCGTGATCACCACGTCCATCGGCGGATCGGCCTTCCAGAACTCCCCCATCGTCCGGTCGCCCAGATAGGTGCGCAGCGCCTCGATGAAGGGCCGGTTGGAATAGCGGTAGCGGGTGAGCGGCCAGAGCCAGCTCCGCCAGGTCTTGCGGAAGATCACGCCTCCCAGTTGCACGTAGAGCTCGTGGACTTGAGCGGCCGGCATCTGAACGGCGATGGCAGCGGCGATGATGCTCCCCGTCGAGGTCCCCGCCGTCAGGCGGCAGACCTGTCCCAAGGGCTCTCCTAGGGCCTCTTCGACGACGGCGAGGGCCTTGGCGACCATCGCGCCTCGGATCCCTCCGCCGTCAATGGCGATGGCACAGTGCTTACGAAATGGTTTCATCGTTCCCCCTCCCAGCATTGCCCGGCCTTAGGCTGGCGGATACCCCTTCCTCGCCCCTGTCGAGCCACAAACCCGGTAGGCCGGGCATTTACAAGTCCGCCCAAACACATCCGAAGGGTGCTCAGAAGTTTACCACATCCTTCCCATTGCCACAAACGGCTCCTGCCCGAAGCTGGGCTCCGAGGGTGCCGGGGTTCACGGCCTGTTCGACGACGAAGGGGCCGGTCCGCTCCGGCCACCGTATCACACCGGTGCTCCCTTCCGAGTTGCCGGACCTGCCCCCTCAATGGCTCTAGGCCGTGATTTTGGGTTCGATCAAGGGTGCCTCCAAGCCTTCCGCCCGTAAGCTACAAAGATGCTGAGGGCCAACGCTTCTCCATCGGGACCGGTCGTGCAGCAGTTCCCCTCGGCGCAATCCACGACCACATCGGTCAGGCCGGCGGCCAGGTACCAGGCCCGCACGTCGTCCCGCTCGAAGCCCAACCAGCGGTCGGCCATAGCCTCTCGCATCCACGCCTGGTTGTGGGCATCCAGGTCGGTCAGTACCAGCCGGCCGCCGGGACGCAGCACGCGGGTGATCTCGGCGATGGCGGCGGCCGGGTCCGGCGTGTGGTGCAGGTACATGTTGCCGAAGACGGCATCGAGGGAACCATCGGGCAGCGGCAGCGCATCGCCTCGCGCTCCCAGCAACTCTACGTTGTCGAAGACGGCCAGGTTGCGCCGGGCCACGGCCAGCATCTCCGGCGACTCGTCGAGACCGTAAACCCAGGCCACGTGAGGAGCCAGCCCCTGAATCACAAAGCCGGTGCCGGTGCCCAGATCGGCCACGACCGCATCGGGGGTGAGGCGAGCGCGGGCGATGGCCGCATCGCGCATCGCCTCGGTGAAATAGCCGGCGCGGATCTCATCCCACTCTTCGGCTACATCCGCAAAGTACTCCCTCGACTCCTTCACCTTCACTTGTAGTCCTCCCTGATGGGATGCCAGGCATCCACAGCTTGAGTAGGATGGGAAAGGGCGCGTGCGCTATGGGGCACGTTTGGGGGAATGGTCACCCCTTCACCGGCCCTGATGATCCGTGTCTCATCGCCCAGGGTGAACTCCAGCGCACCTTCCAGCACCAGCGTGATCTGTTCGTGGGGGTGCCGGTGCTCCGGCACCACGGCTCCGGGTGCGAAGTCGAAGAAGGTCATCATCACGCCCTCCAGATAGACGGCGCGCCGGCCGATCCCCTCGGCCATTTCCGTCCGAGGTAGTTCGCTCACCCGAAAGAAAGCCATCGTGTGTGCCTCCTCTTGCGTGTCCGTTCGTGTATCTACGTGGAAGAAGGTGGGCCGGGAGCCACCCCATTATCCCCCGAGTTTCCCCGGATGTCAAGCTCTTCGGCGCGGACCGTCTCGCAGCCCCCGGTGTAGGGGGCGGGAGAGGGGCGTCTCCTACTCCAGCGGCGGGACGGCGATGCGCCATAGGCTGGAAGGCGTGTCTTCGTCCTCGCCCGGATGGGACTCAAAGACGATGAAACGACCGTCCGGCGACCAGGAGGGCGCGCCATCCTCGTGGGTGCCGTTGAAGGTGACCCGGATGGGCGTGCCCCCTTCCGCCGGGATGACGAAGATGTTGGGCGTGGGCAGGTCGCCGTAGTCGGAGGAGTAGACGATGTAGCGGCCATCGGGCGACCAACTGGCGTCCGTATCGCTGGACGCTTGGTCGGTGACCAGGCGGAGGTCCGAACCATCGGGGGCTATCGTGTAGATGTCCCAATCATCGCTGCCGGGGTCGCGCCGCTGAAACAGAATCCGCTCCCCCGTGGGAGACCAGTTCGGCTGGCGGTCGTCCACCCCTTCGGCCGGGCCATCGGTGAGGATGGTCAGCCCGGTTCCGTCGGCCCGCACCTTCCAGATGCTCCCCTGTTGCCGGTCGTCGGGCCGTGCAGCATCCGCCTCAAACACGATCCACGCGCCGTCCGGCGACCAACTGGGCTCGATGTACCAGGGTGGGCCGTGGTGGGTTGTGATGCGGGTGAAGCCCGTGCCGTCGGGCGCGATCTGCCACAGGTCGTCGCTTTCGGCCCGGTCGGAGGCGAAGACGATCCGGTCGTGGACCGCGCTCCAGGCGGAGCCGGGCAGATTGACGTTGTCCTGATCCTCCTCCGGCGTCAGACGGACGATCTCGCCGCCGGAGAGGTCCAGCCGGAAGATGCCGGCCGGCCCGATGTTGTAGCCGTTCTCAAAGCGGGTGAAGGCGAGAAAACGACCGTCCGGCGAGAAGGCGGGGTTCTGATCGCTGGCCCCCGACGGCGGGGTGGTGAGGCGCTGGGCGCCATCGGATCGGGTGGCCTGTTCGGACATGACGGTCGGCAGGAAGACGTGGGAGGGGGTCGCGGTGGCGCTCTCCGTCGGGAGGGCCTCCGCCGGTTCCTGGGCGGAGGACCGGCAGGCCCCCATCAGCGAGGCGATGACCAGCACAATTCCCACGATTCGTCGCATGGTGCTTCTCCTTGACGGCCGAGGCGAGGTCAATGGTTGCGCAACACCAAAGGCAGGAATATCGGGCAGCCCAGGTCGCGAATAGCATAGATGTCCTCTGGCGGCGCAATCATCGTCATCATTCACCGGGTGACCAGCGGCAGGTAGACCCGGTACGTCGGCGGGTTGATCAGAACGATGGCCGATTGGCTCGGCAGGCCGTTCACGAAGACGGTGACCAGGGCGTAACCGGCGGGCCAATCGTCCACCGGCTGCGAGGTGAAGGCATTGGTGGAAAAGGGGGAAGACGGATCGGGTGGGAGCCAGCGAACGTGCTCGTTGTCCGGCCGCATGAGCTGCACCAGGGGGTAGTTCGTGGCCGAGTTGGTCGTCGCGCCCCCCGAAGCCTCCGTGTATCCGTAGCCGCGCAGGTTGTTGCCCCCTATCGTCAGCCGGTCCCCCGGGTCCAAGGGGGAGTTCGTCGTGGTGATGGTCGGCCGCCAGGTCGTCTGGAACCCCAGGCCGGCGTCGAGCAGTTCGCAACTGGTCGGCGCGTTGCTGCCACCGGCGCCCCCGGCGACCAGCACCCGACCGTCCGGCAGCAGGGTCGCCGTGTGGTCGGTGCGCATCACGCTGAGGCTGCTGCTGAGGGTCGTCCACGTGCCGGTCGCAGGATCGTACAACTCGGTGCTCTGGTTGCTGGTGCTCCCCACCACCAGCACCTGACCGGAAGGGAGCAGGGTGGCGGTGTGTCCGGTCCTCGCGGTGCTCATAGAGCCGGTCAGGGACCACGTGCCGGTGGCCGGGTCGTAGATTTCGGCGCTGGCCATAGGGCTGCCTGTCGAACCGCCGGTGACCAGCACACGACCGTCCGGCAGCAGGGTGGCCGTGTGTTTCGACCGCGCCGCGTTCATGCCGCCGGTCACCGTCCAACTGCCGGTGGCCGGATCGTACAGTTCGGCGCTGCTGGTGAAGCCGGGACCAGGGACAATGCCGCCGGCGACGAGCACGCGGCCGTCCATGAGCAAGGTAGCGCTGTGCGCGGCACGGGCCACGTGCATGTTGCCGGTCAGCGTCCAGGTCCCCGGGGTCGGGTCGAAGACCTCCGTGCTGGTCACCACGGTAATGGTGCCGCTCAGATCGCCCGTCGCGCCGCCGGCCACCAACACGCGCCCGTTGGGCAGGAGGGTGGCGGTGTGCGCGTAGCGCGATACCTGCATGTCGGGCATCGGCGTCCACACGCCGGTGCCGAGGTCGAACCGTTCGGCACCGGCCAGGGCGTAATGCGTACCGTCATCGCCGCCGGTGACCAGCAGACGGCCATCCGGTAGCAGCGTGGCCGTATGGCCAAAGCGGGGCGTGCTCATGCTGCTGGCAGTGGACCAAGTGCCGGTCGTCGGGTCGTACAGCTCCGGCGTCAAACTGCCAAGCCCCATGCCGCCGACGAGCAGCACTTTGCCGTTGGGCAGCAGGGTGGCCGTCTGGCCGCTGTGCTCGGCGCTTAAGTTGTTGCCCGACGTCCACTGGGGGGTGGCCGGGGCATAGCGCTCCGTGGAATTCAGGACGCTGCTGCCGTTCCGCCCCCCGACGAGCAGGACTTCGCCCGAGGGCAGGAGGGTGGCGGTGTGTTCGTGGCGTCTGGTGCCAAACCCACTCACCGTGGCCCAGCCAATGGCCGAACTGTACACTTCGCCGTCGGATAGCGACGCAGCGCCGGAGTAGCCGCCCACGACCAGCACACGACCGTCCGGCAGCAAGGAGGCGGTGTGCCAGGCCCGGGCGGTGTGCAGCGAGACGGCCGACGACCAGGTGCCACTGACGGGGTTGTACAGTTCGGCGCTTTTGAGGTAGGTGAAGCCGCTCACGCCGCCGGCCACCAGCACCTTGCCATCGCGCAGCAGGGTGGCGGTGTGCGCACTGCGGGCGGTGCTCAGATTCCCCGTGGTGCTCCAGGTGCCGGTGACCGGGTCGTACAGCTCGGCGCTCCCCAGCGAGCCCCCGCTGCCCACCCCGCCCGCGATCAGGACTTTGCCGTTGGAGAGCAAGGTGGCCGTGTGCATGGCGCGGGCCGCGTTGAGGCTGCCGGTGGTGGACCAGGTGCCGGTGGACGGGTCGTACAGCTCGGCGGAGGAGAGGTAGCCGTCGGTGGCGTTGAAGCCGCCGACGACGAGCACGCGGCCGTCCGGCAAGAGCGTGGCGGTGTGGAGCCGCCGCGCTTTGTCCAGGCTCCCGGTGGCCGACCACGTGCCGGTACCCGGATCGTACAGCTCGGCGGTGGCCAGATAGCCGTCCGTCGAGTTGTATCCCCCGACGAGCAGCACGTGGCCGTTGGGCAACAGGGTGGCCGTGTGGCCGTCGCGGGGTTTGCTCAGGTCGCCGGTGGCCTGCCACTTTCCGGTGGCCGGGTCATACGATTCGGCGCTCTTGAGGAAGTTGCTGCCGTTCATCCCGCCGGCGACGAGCACGTGACCGTCGGGCAGCAGCGTGGCGGTGTGACGGTTGCGTGCCGTGCTCAGGCTGCCGGTGGGGATGGAGGTGCGGGTTGCCGCGAGCGGGCTGGAGGAGGGTGCGCCGCCCAGCAACGCCGTGAGCAGGAGGCCCACGATCCATAGGTTGTGTCCCATCGCACGTCGCATCGGCTTCTCCTTTGACGATCACCGTTCACCGTTGGAAGCGTGAGTTGACCGCCGGGACCTCGAGGAGGCCCCCGGCGGACCCGGTGGATGAATGCGCCCATCGGCCCTATTGCAGCCGGCCTGTCCTCGCGGCGTTGCTCAGGGCGGACCCGGAGGAACGCAGCACCAAGGGGAGGTAGATCGCTGCGGATCCGCCTCCCTGGGCTCCGATGGCGAGCACGCCGCCGCCGTCGGCCTGCAGGCCACCGCCGGCGCTGACCGTGACCTCCACCGCCCCCCCTACCGTCTGCGTGACGACGGTGTAGCCGCCCTTCGGCGTGAGGCCGGTGATGTAGTGGACGCTCACGGTCACCGGGACGGTGTAGGTGAGGCCGGTGAAGAGGTCGTCCAGGTCGTAGGGGAAGAGGACGACCGTCTCCCCCACCACCGCGCCTTCAAAGGAGGTCCTGCCGGTGTCCTCCACCAGGGAGACGGGCGTCGCGCTCGCCCCTGCATCGGCCCCCTCCAGCACGTGCAGGAAGCGGACGTCGGCCGGGCCGCCGGGCGCTTCCGTCCGCAGACGGTACTGCATCGGCTCATCCTCCGCCACTTCGTCGGGAAAGGGTTCCATCGCCACGGCGGCCAGGGCGGCGTTGTCGGGGAGCAGGCTGGTGATGAAGAACTGCTGCCCGGAGGCCGTCGTGACGGTGGCCCGGTTGTCGCTGATGGTGGGCTGGGCGGGCAGGTTGAGCCAGAAGCGCTTGAAGCGGCCCGAGGTCCCCGATATGGCCCGGTCGTAGATCACCACCACGTCCGGCTGCAACCAGAACAGCGACCGGCTGACGTGCAGGATGTCGGCCGATTGGAGATCGGTGGCGTTGTACAGGTCCGTGGCGTCGCCCAGGAGGTAGACGTAGCCGTTGCCGAAGCTGTAGGCCAGCAGTTCCCCGTCGCCGTCGTTGGTGTACAGGTACTCGGAGCCGTGCAGGTAGCAGTTGTACAGGAAGTCGTCGGCGGCCACGTTGGGTGGATCGTTCTCCAGGGCCAGGTTGTTGTGGTAGTCGGAACGGCCCGTGTTGCACCCCCAGGGCTCCTGGGAGCCGTCCCAGCCGACCCGCCCTTTGGTCAGCCACTCCCCCTTCCGGTAGAAGCCGAACTGATTGCCTTCGGCGAGTTGGTGGTCAATGTTGATCCAGCCGATGAGGTAGCTGAGGAACCTGGCATCCGGCCCCCAGTCGGTGCGGGCCAGGATGCGGCCAATGCCCGGCGCGTAGTAGGTCGTCCCCAGCCCGGCGTGGGGGTCCGAAGGGGCGGCGGCGGTGGGGTCGAACAGGAGGAAGTAGAGGATGGCGTCGCGGAAGACCTCGGCATCGCTCACCCGGTCCAGCAGGCGGGACGCGCCGCCGGGGGGCGTGTTGGTCTGGATCCAGCGGATGGCGTTCAGGCGGGTCGAGTTGCCCCGCAGGTCGTCGTAGACGCCCATCGGCCCAAAGACGCCGATGAAGTCGGGGGCCCAGTAGTGCTGCCCGTCACCGTACCAGGCGGGGCGGTAGGCGTCGCCCAGCCAGGAGGAGCTGGCCTCGGTGCGTGGGCTGAGGGAGTGCAACAGGGCCGGGATCATCGCATCCCAGAAGGGGTTGCCGCCCCAGTTCACTTGCGAACCGCGCGCCGTCGGGTCGGCCTCTCCGGCGGTGTACAGGGCCAGCAGGAACTGGGCCGCGAACCCCAAGGAATCGGGGCCGTAGAGCCACCCCTCCGGCGAGAAGCCCCCCTCCGCCTCCGTGCGCAGCATGTGGTCCACCACGTACAGCCAGGCCCCGGTGGCGCTGTCCAAATAGGCGCCCAACTGCCCGCCGGGGTCGTCGGCCGGGTCGAGGGCCATGCTCATCAGTCCGATCTGGCGCATGTGGGCCAGGTAGTAGTTGTTGGCCGACCACCGGACGCGCACGGTATCGCTGATCAGCGCCGGATCGTTGAGGAGGCCGGCCGGCTCTGGGTGGTTGTAGGCGGTGACGTTGGCGTTCATGTTCTCGTCGGCCCAGCGCAGGAAGACCTGGCGGATGGTGGCCTTGTCCTGGGCGGAGAGGTAGGGGTAGATCCAGTCCACCGTCAGGGGGAAGCCCTCGCCCCACCAGCGGGAGCGGTCGTAGGTGGAGAAGGCGGGGTCGCGGAAGGGCTGACCGTCGGCCGCGCCCTTGGCCGCCTCGTTCATCACGTGCATGAGCAGGGTACGGGCGCGTTGGGCGTAGTCGTCCCGCGTAGCCTGGTCGTTCTCGATCAGCGACATAAAGGCGAAGAGCATGGCGTACATCTCGTTGGGGTACTGCTCCCAGGTGATGCCGCCGCTGTCGCCGGAGGGGAGGTGGCCGGCGTCCATGTCGGCCTTGGCCTGGGCGGCCAGCAGGGCCAACCCGTCTTTGTACATCGGGTTGCTGGCGACGGCCCAGGAGCGCAGACGGGAGAGGTCGCCGGCGCGTACCCAGAGGCGGGGGTGACCGCTGGCGAGGGTGGTTTCGAGAGGGGCGGTGGGGGGTGGGGGTTCAGGGGAGGGGGTGTCGGAAGGCAGGGCCGTGTTCGTCGCCGTCGCCGGCCTCGGGGCTTCCACAACGGCGTTCGTCGCCGTCGCCGGCCCCTGGGCTTGCACCGTTGACCGGCCCTCCGTCGGGGGGGCGTTCGGCAATGGGTTGCACGTCGTCAGCAGGAAGACCATCACCAAGAGCGATAAGAGGTATCGTCTGCGCATTGCACTCCTCCGTGGTCAGGATTGAAGCCGCCTGGACGCGACCGAAAACGGTTGGGGTAAAGGTGCGGGAGTGGGTCTAATGGACGCCGGAGAGCACCAGAGGAAGGTAGGCCCGAGGGGGGCCCTGAAAGACCTGCCCCGAGTCCGGGTCCACCATCAGCGAGGAGACGTCCACCGCCTCGAAGTCGGAGCCCCGCACCTGCTTCAGCTCCTGCAACACGTCGTTGTCCCAGCGGTCGTCCGGCACGCCGGAGAGGAACCAGGGCGAACCGTTGTCGGCCAGGATCATGCCGTAGGTCTTCAGGGCCTGCAGGATCACCTGGGCGTCGGGCGAGAAGCCGGAGAGGTCGTAGTCGGCCTTCAGCCGGAAGCGAATGCCCATCGGTGGGTACTGGGCGCCGGTCAGGCTGGAGGCGAAGTGGCGGGCCGGCCAGACGTAGGCCCGTTGAGTCTGCGGCGCGGTGAAGCGCAGGGCGTGGTGGATGGCCCCGCCGGCGACCTCATCGTAGCGCACCAGGCCGGGGAAGATGGGGAGGCCGGCGGCGTCGGCCGAGGTCCAGCCCTCCGGGCGGAGGGTGTTGCTGTTCAGGTCGAAGATGGCCCCGGAGTCGGCGGTCCAACTCCCGTCCGGCTGCGGCCAGGCGTAGAAGAGTTCGTACAGCAGGCAGTTGTCCCGGTCAATGACGATGACGTGGCGGTCGCCGTCGCTGTCAGGACCGCCCTCGATGGGAGCGTTGGGAGGGATGGGGTAGGGGCCGGGATCACTCTCGTCGTCGTAGGTGAAGCTGACGCTGACCTTGGGCTGGGTGCCGGGCACCTCTACGTAGGGGATGCCGATGGGTGCCCCCTGCCACTCTCCTGCGCCGAAGTCGGCGTACAGGTTCGCGTTCGCGCCGATGGTGTTGACGTAGGCGTCGGAGTTGGGATGGACGGGCAGGGTGTCTACGGGGGTGTTCCAGATGTTGTCGGCGGGGAAGATGGAGCAGGAGAGGGCGGTCGCGGTCGGCCCCGTCGGTTTCGGTTCCGGTGGCAGGGGAACGGAGGCACAGACGGCCAGCAGCGTCAGGGGGAAGATCAAAACTGAAAGGAAGGCAAGGTATCGGGGCCTAACCATTGTCGAACCTCTCCTCCTCGGTCCAACCCCGGTCCCTCGTCATCACCCCAAAGCGGCGCATAAAGCCCAGCATCCCCTGGAAGTCGAGGAAGACCGTGTTCTTGCCGCTCTGCACGTGCTCGATGCGACCGCGCCAACGAGGCCCGGCGTCCGACCACTCCTGCCAGAAACGGACGACGAAGGTGCTGTTCGGCGGGCGTAAGGGTTCTTCGGCCATACAGGGCTCCTTGCTCCAACCAAACGGGGCCGATCTTGAACGACAGGGGCCTGGTGGTGCTTCCCCAGGCCCCTGTCACTCCGGCGATGAACGGCTCTTGGTACAAAGGTCTGGCCTTCACAAGGCAGCGTATCCTATGGCGGTCAAAAAGGTGTCAAATCGGCGGTCAAATCACCCCCAACGCTCAAACGCGGCCAGGATCTCGCGGTTGATCCGAACGTTTTTCAGGAACGACTGTTTCAGGTCGGGGTCTCGGATCTTTTCCGCCTTCGCCACGAGGTCAGCGTGCGCTTCGTCCAGATAGCGCTGCGCTTCCTCGGCACAACCGTTGGCGTGCAGCACCTGCGCGTGGTAGAACAGCATCTCCGGGGAGAAGTCCTGCGCCGACGTCTCCCGGGCCAGAGCCACGGCTTGCTCCGAGAGGGAGAGCGCTTCCGCCGGATCGCCCAGGGCCAGGTGGGCCATAGCCCGGTTCGAGAGGGCTCGGATCTGCTCCACGGGGCTGCCCACCTGACAGGCGATCTGGTAGGCGTCCTCGGCGTGCGCCAGGGCTTGGGCGAGGTCCGAAGGGGTGCCCAGCAGCCGGTGTAGGCGTGAGAGGTGGCTTTTGATGAAAGCGATGCCGACCCGGTAGTTGACCCGATCGGCGGGCGATAGGGCTTCCTCCATCAACGTTCTGGCGGCCTTGAGGTTTCCTCGTTCATACGCTACATGGCCCAGCCAGTATGCGCCGTAGGCTTCCCACAGCGCCATGCCCAGCCGCCGGCTGATCTCACGGCAGGCCCGTGCGCTCTGCTCCGCAGCCTCGAGGTCTCCCAGCAGGCTCTGATTGATGGCCAGATGGGCCAATTCAACCGCTTCCTGCACGCCGTAGCCGATCCGGCGGGCGTCGGCCAAGGCCCGGGCATGCTGTTCGACGGCGCTCTGGAGGTCACCCGATCGGGCGTAGACGTTGCCCACGAGATGGTCGGCCAAAATCCGACCGTGAACACAGCCGCTCCGCTCAAACAGCTCGTGGGCGAGCGCCAGATGGGTGCGAGCGGCGTCGAACTCGCCCAGCAGGTCCAGGTAGGTGGTTGCCAGGAGGAAGTGGGCCCAACCTTCTTCTTCCACAGCGCCGGCCCGGGCGAGCAACGCGCAGGCCCGCTCGGCACACACGCGGGCCTGTTGGCTCTGACCTTGGAAGTACAACCCCTCTCCCTCGAAGCGCAGCGCGATCCCGGCCAGCCGCTCATCCTGGCAGGCTTCGGCCAGGGCCAGGGCCTCCCGAGCAGCCCTTATGGTGGCGCTGAATGCGTTGGCCTGGGCGTGCACGTCGGCACTCACGAGCAGGACTTCGGCCTGGAGCTGCCGATCACCCGCCTCGCTCGCCAGGGCCAGGGCCTCCTCCAGATCGGCCCGCGCCGCGTTGAACGCGCCGTTCAACAGAAGCGCTTCTGCCCGTTTGCGCAGCAAGTCCGATTCCCGCTTCGGTCCGGCCCGGACCTCCCGGGCCAACTTCCGCGCTTGCCCGTAGTAGGCCACCGCCTCTTCGATGGCGTACCGCTGCCGCGCCTGATCCGCTGCGCTCTCCGTCCACGCCAGCGCCTCGGCCGGACGTCGGCCCTGCCGGAAGTGGAACGCCAGTTCGCCGGCCAGCGCTACTGCCTCAGCACCGTAGAGGGTCTGCATCACCTCAGCCGCCTGGGCGTGGATGTGCTGCCGACGCCGACGCGGGATCCCGGCGTAGATCACCTCCTGGATGAGATGGTGGGAGAAGGCGTAATCGCGGCCCATCTGCCCCGTCCCTTCGACGATCAGGCCGTGGCGCAGCAGCCCGTCCACGACCTCCAGGGTCGCCTCCTCGGCTTCACCCCGCAGCGCGTTGAGCACGTCGAAGTCGAACTCGCGACCGAGCACGGCGGCTTGTTGCAGCGCCGTCCGGCTGGCATCGTCCAGCCGGCGGACCCGTCTCCCAATGACCTCGCTCACGCTGTCCGGTAAGGGGAGGTCTTCCTCACCGACACGGGCGAAATCGCCCTGCCAGACCCCTCGTTCCAGACGCAGGACACCGGTCTCGAAGAGTTCCTTGACGATCTCGATGATGAAGAAGGGGTTGCCCCCCGTCTTTCGATGCAGCCGCCGGGCCAGGGGGAGCGCTGCCTCGCCCATCCCGGACATCTCGGCCACCATCTCCTCCACGGCTGCCGGCGACAGGGGCGGGAGGTGCAGCGACTCGACCAGGCCCTGCCGGCGGAGTTGCTGCCTAATCCCCCAGAGGGGGTGTTGCGTCTCCACCTCTCCGGCCCGGTAGGAGCCTATCAGCAGCACCGGATGGTCGGCCAGGTGGCGCGCCAGGAAGTGAACCAGTTGCAACGAGGTCTCGGTCGCCCAATGCAGGTCCTCCAGGACGATGAGGAGGGCACCGTGGGCAGCCAGTTGGGCCAGGAAACGGGCCACCCCGTTGAAGAGGCGGCCACGCTCCTGGTCGGAGCGAATCGCAGGGGGAACCGGAAGGTCGGGTTGGCCCTCACCTTCCACCAGGGCGGGCTGCTCCAGTATCTCCGGTGCCAGCCGGGCCACCTCGCCGAGAACCCACGCCGGCAGGTTTCGCACGACGGTGGAGGTCAGGGTGGGCAGCGCCGCCTGCAACACCTCGGCGAAGGGCTGGTAGGGCAGGAGGCGTTCAAACTCGTAGCAGCGGCCCCACAGCACCTGGATGCCCTGCCAGCGCAGATGGTCCGCGAAGGCCCGGATGAGGCTGCTCGTGCCGATGCCTGCCTGGCCACCGACGAGGACCAGGCGGCCCCGGCCGGCCTGCGCCGCTTGCCAGCACCGGTGCAGGAAGGCCAGCTCTTCCTCCCGGCCCACCAAAGGGGTGGCAGCGGTCGCATCCAGCGGCGTGCGTCCGGGTCCGGGGGGCGTCTCGGGGAGGCTCTCCACCGGGGCCGGTCGGACTTCGGACGCCCGCTCGGCCTCCAGGGACCCGGCCAGGATGGCCCGGTAGAGCTCGGTGGTCTCGATCATCGGCTCCGTGCCCAGCTCCTCCCGGATGATCTCCCGGCAACGGCGGTACTGGCTCAGGGCGGCATTGCGCTGCCCCAGCCGGGAGTAGGCACGCATGGCCAGACGGTGGGCGTCCTCGCGCAGGGGGTCGTGGTGGAGCAGCCGCAGCGCCGTGGCCAGGGCCGCTTCGTACTCCCCCTGGGCCTCCTGGCCGGCCATCAGTCGCTCCAGCACCTCGAAGAGCAGCGCCTCCAGCCGATAGCGTTCGCCGATGACCCAATCGTCGTAGAACCCCTCGAGGAAGTCGCCCCGGTAGAGGGCCACCGCCGACTGCAGGCTGGTCAGGTCATCGCGTGAGGCCAGGGCCTCGAAGGCATCCACGTCGAGCCAGAGGTCTGTCTGGGGATCGAACTGCACCGTGTGGGCATCGCTCAGGATGAGGGCGGCGTCGGGGAGGCAACGGTGGCGGATATGCCACAGGGCGGTGGCGAGGGAGCGGCGCGCCTTACGCTCCGGCCTGTCGCCCCAGAAGAGGCCCACCAGCCTGTCCCGGGGTTGTGGTCGGTCGCGATGGCGAACCAGGTAAGCCAGCAGGGACTGGGATTTCAACGTAGGCGGCCTGGGCAATGGCCGGTCTCCGTCACGGATATCGAGGGTGCCCAACAAGTACAGCCGTAAACTCAATCCTACCCCCGGACTAACCCTCCAAGACCGTTTTTTAACTCGGTTTGGCCGCCGACTTGCGACATAGCAAAGTCCATCGTCCCAATCGCCCAAAGACAAGGCCGGACACTGTGAGCACCACTCGGGATGGATGCCTGCCACGTCATCCCCTATGGCCCCCACAAGTGCCCGGCATCCAGGCTGGCTCCGTCCTTTGGCTCGCATCCATTATAGCATACCTCCCATCGCTCAGTCAAGGGAATCACGCACCGGTGATTACCCTTATCTTTGGAGATAGGGAGAGTAGCCGTCCACGAATGGGGCACGAATACACGAATTAAGGACCGCCTCATTCGTGCATTTGTGAGAAATTCGTGGACGGCCGGCTACGGACCCCTCTCTCGCTCACTTGTGGGTAATCACCGCAATCACGCACGCACTGGGGATGACCCATATCTGGGGGGTGGGGAGAGTAGCCGTCCACGACTGGGGCATGAATACGCGAATACAGTACCAAATTTCGAACGACAAATTTGGGAGAGAAGGCTTGACACAGGCTCCAGGGACGGTATAATGAAAAGTGTTCCAAATACCGAATGGTGTTCTGTACTATGAACAACAGAGCGATGAACAAGCCCATCTCCCCCTCCGTAGACCGAGCTCTCAGCGTACTCACCCTGCTCGCCGACCATCCCGATGGGATGGGAGTCAGCGAACTGGCCCGCACACTGAAGGCGGCGAAAAGCAGCCTGTACGTGGTGCTCACCACTATGGAACAACGGGACTTCATCGTGAAGGACCCGGTGACCAAGCGATACTCCCTAGGCCCCCAGTTGCTGGTCCTAGGGTTGGCTTACGTCCAACGAATCAACTTGCTGAAAGAGTTCCAGGTGTTGGCGGCGGAGGTGGCACGGGAGTGCGGAGAAACCGTACAGTTGGCCATTCTGCGCGGGCGGAACGTCCTGTACATCGGCAAGCAGGATGGGACCCAGCCGGTCCGGCTCGCCAGCGAGGTGGGAAGTGAGCTGCCAGCCCATACCACGGCGTTGGGCAAATCCCTGTTGGCGGGACTCTCTGACGCGGCCATTGACGAGCTCTACGAAGGCGTCACTCTGGAAAAACGGACTCCGCAGACCATCGGCAACCTGGCCGACTTGAAACGGGAGATAGCAGAGGTCCGGGTCCGGGGATACGCTGTGGATCGCGGGGAAACCCTTGAGGACCTCCGCTGCGTGGGGGCCCCTGTATGTGACGCCCATGGGACCGTCGTCGCCGCGGTCAGCATCTCGGTACCCATCACCCGTATGGACGACGAACGCGAGAAGGAACTGGCACAGCGGGTCTGCATCTTAGCCCAAGAACTGTCCCGCCGATTGGGGTACATCAACCGGGCCTGATCACGGGCAAAGCTGGTCACCAAGGAAGAGATCAGACATGTTTCGGATGCTCTCGTATCCCCTGCGGTCAACCGACCCTGTTTGGCCGGGAAATCCACCGCCAGTCCGTTCAGAGCCGTTTCAGGCAATCGCCCGTGGGGACGTGGTCAATACCACGATCCTGCACCTGTTCTCTCACTCTGGGACACACCTGGATGCTCCAAAGCACTTCAACGAGCGTGGTCCTGCAGCGGTTGATCTGCCTGTAGATGCTTACGTTTTCTTCGCCCCCGTGGTGATTGAGGTGCCCAAACCCGAAGGGGGATTGATCCACAGGGCAGAACTCGAACCATTCGCCGATCAACTTGCCGCTGCCGATCTGGCATTGTTGTACACCGGCTGGAGCGCTGTGCGACCTCAAGATCCCCGACGCTACGTATGGGAAGGACCCGCCTTGCATCCAGCAGCCGCACGCTTTCTGATAGAGCAGTTCCCCCGTTTGAAGGCTATCGCCATTGACGCGGTCTCCATCGGTTCTCCCCAGTATGAGGAAGAGGCGATCGAAACCCATCAGGTCCTGACAGGGGTGGGGCGTGAGGATGGCCGGTTCCTGTTGATCTTGGAGGACCTGCGGATTGACCCTGACTTGGACAAGGCTGTGCGCATCTATGCCTGGCCCTTATTCATAGAGGGCTCTGACGGGAGCCCGTGCACGGTAGTGGCCGAGTTTCCTCGATAGATCGGGCTCTTGATGCCCCACGATGAAGTGCAGTCCCCCACGACCATAGGAAGACCCTCGAGGATGCAAGGCGAGGATGTATGCGTCTGGTATTCACCTTCCACTGGGATGATCCCAAGGGCATCCCTCACCCAACGCGGTGTCCCTACCCGGGTTGCAACAGCACCCAGGTCCGACTGAGGCAAGTGGTCAAGAAGCTCGTGCGGGATGCCGTATGCGAAGAGGTGTGGGCTCACCGCTACCAATGCTTGGTGTGTGGACGCACCTTCCGAGTCTATCCCTCAGGCGTGTCACGAGCCCACACCTCCCAGCGAGTGCAAAAGGTGGCCCTCTTGTTGTACCTGCTGGGACTGAGCTACGGTGCTGTTGCCCGGGTATTGGATGCGCTGGGGATCTACCTGTGCAAGAGCCAAGTATACGGGGTCGTCCACAGCACGCTGGCCCACACCCAGGGGGTACGCCGGGAATCCCTCTTCCAAAGGGCACGGGTGTCGGGGCCTAGTTGTGGTATGGCAGCGGTGCAATATGGGGGACGATGGTTGTCCGTGAGGCTACACATACACGGTTCCCGCTGCTGGACGGTAGAAGTCAGCGGTCTGTTACCGGATGAGGTGCAATCCCTCAGGCAGAGGGTGGAGCCCCTGGCATCCATCGTCGGGGCTCAAGTCCGGACGGTAGGAGAAGGCTCGCCCATTCGCGGGCCTAAGCAAAGGGTAAAGTCTGCAATATGCGCACCATTACCAGGAGGAGGTGACCTATGAACCGCAGAAGCGCTCCAAGGGGCTGGCGATCCATCAGCACATCTCTGGCAGCCCTCATTGTGGTGGCATTGGTGATAGGAGCCTGTTCACCTGCTGCCCCCACTCCCACACCAATGCCCAAGTCCACAGAGCCCCCAACGCCGGTACCGTCCCCCACTTCCGCGACGGTCCAATATCCGCCTGAGTACGATCCGGCAGCCTGCTTCCAGCCTGCTGTCAACAACGATCAAACGGTCAAATTCGCCCCCAAGCCGCCGCCCTACAAGATCGCGGTCAGCAACTCCTACATCGGCAATGCCTGGCGCACCCAGATGATCCAGATCGCCAAGGCCTATGTGAAACAGCCCCACGTGGCTCCCTTGATCGAAGAGTTCACGGTGATCAGCTCTGGGCAGGACGTGGCGGCACAGATCGCCCAGATGGACAATATGATCGCTGCGGGTGTGGACGCTATCATCCTGAACGCGGCCACCCCAACGGGCTTTGACGCGGTCATCCGTCGGGCGAAGGAGGCAGGCATCATCGTCGTCTCCTTCGATAACATCGTCACCTCACCCGACGCCATCCTGGTGAACGAAGATCAGGTCGAGTTTGGCCGTGTTATGGCCCGCGATCTGGTGGAGCGGTTGAACGAGAAGGGGAACGTCGTGATGGTGAACGGCGTGCCCGGCACGAGCGTGGACCGGGACCGCAACAAGGGAGCCAAAGAGGTCTTCTCCCAATACCCGGGGATCAACATCATCGCTGAAGTGGTCGGTATGTGGGATGATGGGGTCACCCAGAAGGTGATGGCCGATCTCCTCGCCACCCGCGATGACATTGACGGGGTATGGGTGCAGGCGGGGACGGTGGGCGCAGTGAAGGCCTTCATGGATGCAGGCCGGCCCTTCGTGCCCATTGCCGGCGAGGCAGAGAACGGCTTCCGCAAACTGATGGCCGAATATAAGGATGAGGGCCTGGTGGGCATCTCGGTAGGACAGAGCCCCGCCCTCGTGGCAGTCTCCATCCAGGCGGCTCTGGAGTTGCTCCAGGGCAAAGAGCTGCCTCGGATCATCTCCGTCCCACTGCCGGTCGCCCGGTCAGAAGACCTGCAACCCGGCGTCAACTACTTTCCCGATCTGCCCGATGACTTCTTCACACCGATCAAGTTCCCGTCCTGCGGTGTAGACCTCACACCTGAGGAGATTCTGGCAGAATCGGCCAAGTAGCCTCTGATCGTGGGCAGGGGTGAGTCAGGGTTCACTCCCTACAGCCCCAATCCTATGCGTTAGGTTGGACAGGGAGTGAACCCTTATCCCTGCCCACCCGTGGCAGATCCCATTATCCACTTCCCTTGTCCCAGGAGCAACATGCAACCGCTGGTAGAGGCACGAGATATAACAAAGCGCTACGACGGCGTGGTCGCCCTCGATCAGGCCTCCTTTCGATGTCAACCAGGCAGCATCCACGCCCTCGTCGGTGAGAACGGGGCAGGGAAAAGCACATTGGTCAAGATCTTAAGCGGGGTAGTGATCCCGGACGCGGGCACGATCAACGTGCGGGGACGTCCCGTGGTCATTGATTCGCCCATCGTGGCTACACGCCTGGGGATTGGGGCCGTGTTCCAGGAGCTCTCCCTGATGCCCGACCTAACGGTGGCAGAGAACATTTTCATCACGAACCCGCCCCGCACCCACCTGGGCTTGGTTGACCGAAAGGCCCTGTACAGACGTGCAAAACAATTCCTGGCGGAACTGGGGTTCCAGGATGTGGACCCCGATGCCCTCATTGGGGAGCTGCCCCTCGCCCAACGACAGTTGGTGGAGATCGCCAAAGCGCTGTCGCGGGATCCTCAGGTCCTGATCCTGGATGAGGGCACCTCCGCCCTGACGATGCAGGAGGTCCACACAGTCTTCGAGATTATGGAACGGTTGCGAGCTCAGAACCGCTCCGTCATCTTCATCTCCCACCGCATGGACGAAGTCGAGGAGATCGCGGATACCATCACCATATTCCGCGACGGTCGCAACGTCGCATCCTTCCCGGCCGGCACGGTTGGCCGGGAAGAGATGGTCCAGATGATGATTGGCCGCAAGCTGGAGCAGGTCTTTCCCCCCAAACGCGCCCTTCCCGCTCACGAGGTGCCGCTCCTGGTGATCGAAGACCTGAGTTGGGGAGATACCCTTCGCAACATCAGCTTCAGGCTGGGAGAGGGAGAGATCCTCGGTCTCGGAGGACTGGAAGGCCAGGGTCAACGAGAGTTGCTCCTCGCCCTCTTTGGCGTGCTGCGCAATGTACGAGGTCGCATCTACGTAAACGGGGAGGAGAAACAGATCACAAGCCCCGCTGCTGCCGCCAGCGCGGGCATTCGATTGGCCCTGATTCCGGAAGACCGCAAGACGGAGGGATTGATCCTGCCTATGCCGGTGAAGGACAACATCACCCTCGCCACGCTGCACCAATACGCACGCTTCGGCCTCATGATGCACCACCAGGAGCGAGCAGCCGTGGACCGCGTTATCGAACAACTCCGGATCAAGGTGCCCTCACCAAGCGTCACCGTGCGCAGCCTCAGCGGCGGCAACCAGCAGAAGGTGGTCATCGCCAAATGGCTGCTCACCCAGGCCCAGATTTACCTGCTGTACGATCTGACACGAGGGATAGACGTAGGCACAAAACACGAGATCTACCAATTGATGCGGGCGTTGGCCGACGAAGGGGCGGGAATCCTGTTCTTCTCCACGGACCTCAGCGAGCTGGTGGGGTTATGTGATCGGGTGCTGGTGCTTTACGAAGGTCGCATCAGCGCAGAGCTCTCCGGCGAGGCCCTCAGCGAGGAGAACCTGGTGGCCACCGCCTTGGGTATGAAGGCGAACGGGAGAGAAGAGAGCCCGGTGCGGAGGATGGCATGACGACCCTGTCCATAGCAGACGGTGCCCAATGGCTCAGGCGTTTCTTCAGGCGCAATTTCAAGGTAGGTATCGCCTATGTTGCCCTTCTGGCGCTGTTGGGAGTGTACGCTGGGCTGCAGCCACGGCTGTTCACCAAGCTGGTCATCACGGCAACGGCCAACCAGGGGATGGCCCTGGTTCTCGCCAGCATGGGCCAAACAGCCGTGGTGCTCACCGCTGGCATTGATCTCTCCGTCGGCCCCATCGTCAGCCTGTCCAACACCCTGGCGTCAACCCTGTTCCCCGACAGCGTGCCGGGCGTCATCGGTGTGGTGGTGCTGGTGCTCCTGGTGGGAGCCCTGGCGGGCCTGATCAATGGTCTGATTGTGGTGTACGGTCGTCTACAGCCCATCATCGTCACCCTAGCCACAGCCTCCATCTACAGCGGCTTCGCCCTGATGTTGCGCCCACGCCCGGGGGGCTACGTGCCCCTATGGTACGGCGACCTGTTGACCAGGCGGGTGTTCGACCTGATCCCCACCTCGTTGGTGCTCCTGGCGTTCGTCCTAATCTTCATATGGGCACCCTTCCGTCGTTCGCGGTTGGGCCTGGCCGTGTACGCTGTAGGCAGCGACGAGCGTGCCGCTTACATGAGCGGGCTGAACGTGAACCGAGCTAAGGTGGCGGCATATGTGATGGCCGGCTTCCTCGCCGCTCTGGCAGGGCTCTTCCTCACCGCCCAAACCAGCTCTGGAGATGCAACCATCGGAGCGGTCTACACTCTGCAATCCATCGGTGCCGTGGTCCTCGGCGGCACCTCCCTGTTTGGAGGCTCAGGAGGGGTGGCGGGAACGATCGCCGGCGCATTCGTGATCCGCATCATCAGCAGCGTGCTCTTCTTCGCCGGAATCAACCCTCTCTCCCAACCCCTTTTCGAGGGGCTGGTGCTCTTGATCGCCATTTCCCTGGGAGCAGCGCGAACGTTCACCCTGCGCAATCGCCTGGAGACGATGCGCTGAGCACCACAACGGCTGGTAGCAGCAGCGTCCATCAGGAGACGCTATATCCCACAGAGGCGAACTATGGTCACAACCTCTCGTGCCTGGCTCTCTCTGCACCGCTGGCTTTGGGGCCTGAATCAGGAACAGCGAAGCGTGGTCATCGCTTACCTGATGATCGTCGCCATCGTTGGCCTCGGATCCCTGATCATGCCCCAGTTCGCATCCCCCAACTACCTGCTGCTCCAGCTTATGAAGGCTTCCTTCCTAGGCGCGGTGGCAGCAGGACAGATGATGGTCATCCTGACGGGCAACATTGACCTGTCTGTAAGCTGGACGCTCAACCTGGCAGCCGTGATGGTCACCTCCATCGCCCAAGGACAGAACGAGCGTCTCTGGTTGGGTGTGCTGGCCGGGCTGGCCGTTGGCCTCATTGTGGGCCTCCTCAACGGGCTGGGAGTCGCTTACCTGCGCATCCCCTCTCTGGTCCTCACCCTGGGCATGGACGCTGTGGTCAAAGGGGTAACCGTGCTCTACACGGGTGCTCAGCCCAAGGGTGAATCCCCCGAACTGCTGAATCTGATTGTGCACCACAAAGTGTGGGGGGGCCTTCCCTCGGTGGTCCTGGTGTGGACCGCTATCTCGCTCTTCTGCTTCATCGTGCTACATCGCAGTGCGCTGGGCCGCAAGATATACGCGGTGGGGAACAACGAGATCTGCGCTTATCTCTCAGGAGTGAAATCCCATCGGGTGCTGATCAGCGCATTCGTCTTGAGCGGCCTGATGAACGCCATCGCAGGCATCCTGCTCGTGGGATATGCAGGCCGTAGTTTCAACGGGATGGGGGAACCGTACCTGCTCCCAAGCATCGCTGCCGTCGTCATCGGGGGCACAAATATCCTGGGAGGATCGGGGCTCTACATGGGGACTGTAGCGGGCGCCATCATCATCACCCTGTTGGAGAGCACCCTCAGCATCATGCAAATTTCGCAGGCAGGGCGCAACATCATCTACGGGCTCGTGATCCTCGGCATGTTATTCCTGTATGGACGTGGGAGCCAAATCAGGGAATAGGGAGACGCTCATGGAGAGAAGCAACCAGGTTCAGGCCCCGGTAAAACTCTGCCGCTTCTTTCACCCCCATCAAGGGGTGCGGGTGGGTCAGGTCGTTGCCGGGCAGGTCTATGACCTGACCGCCAGTGGCCTCGCCCCTTGTCAATCCCTTGCCGCTCTGCTGCAGGCCTCAACGGAGATGCCCATCGCTACCCTGCTGCAGGAGGTAGACAAGACGAAGCTACCTGTGTACCCGTATAGCGAGTTGGACCGCACGCCGGACAGACGAGCCCCCCACCTGCTGCCCCCTGTGGATCGTCAGGAGATCTGGGCAGCGGGCGTGACATACCACCAAAGTCGAGAGGCGCGCATGCGGGAGGCACGAAATCAGAGCGTCTATTCCCAGGTGTACGAAGCGGCGCGACCAGAACTCTTCTTCAAGTCCACTCCTGAGAAGGTCGTCGGTCCCAACGACTGGATCGGCATCCGAGGGGACAGCCACTGGAGCGTCCCCGAGCCGGAACTGGCCCTGACCGTCAACCCCACGATGCAGATCGTGGGCTACACCATTGGAAACGACGTGAGCAGCCGGGACATCGAGGGCGAGAACCCCTTATACCTGCCCCAGGCGAAAATCTACCGACACGCTTGTGCTGTCGGGCCGGTCATTGTGCTGGCCGACAGCGGCATCAACGCCCACGACCTAACCATCCGTCTGACCATCAGGAAGGGGAACCGACTGCGCTTTCGTGGGGAAGTCAGCACGGGTCAGATGCGCCGCAGCCTGGAGGAACTCGTGGGGTATCTGGCCCGATACAATGACTTCCCCCACGGGGTCATCCTGCTCACCGGAACGGGCATCGTGCCCGACGATGACGTTGCCCTAGAAGAGGGCGATCAGGTGGAGATTGAGATCGAAGGCATCGGCATCCTGCGGAATTGGGTGAAGCGGATGGAACAATGAGCCCCAGGACGCTATCCGGCTCCAACCCCTATCGAGAGAACGTCCAGGCCAAGGCAAATGCGCCCATCACCGTCGTGGCTCTCCTGGAGAGGGCACGTACCATGCTGGGTCTGACCGATCTAGACGGTCGGCTGGAGACGGTCTACGATAGATTGGACCAGAATGCCCCGCGTGTTGCCATCATTGGGGGCTCCCTCGACCATCCGGCCCACATTGTGGATTGGGAACCCGTCCTAAAAGCGGCCGCAGCCATCTGGGAGCAAGGCGGAGTGCCTTTCTACTTCAGCATCCCTGTGGTATGCGACGCCATCGCCCAAAGCACCCTGGGCATGAGCTACAGCCTCCAGAGCCGCAACGCCGTAGCCGCTATGGTGATCAACCAGATGGAGGCACACACCTACCATGCCGCCTACGTCGTCACCGGATGCGACAAGACCCCTTTTGCCATCCTGGCCGGATTGGCCCACCTGGATATGCTGCGCCGGAGACGGGGCGATCTCCCCCTCACCGCGACGTTCCAGCCGGCTCACGTCCTGCGCGGAGGCACCATCCCACCAGACCTGCGCGCCGAACTGGAGGAGGTAGCCCGGCGAGCAGAGGAAGAGGGATACCAGGAGATCGCCTCCGATCTGCGCGAGACGATGAAGTACATCCTCCAGTGCACTTCAAACTCGGCCTTCAGGGCTGTGTTGACCCGGGCTAGAGACGCGGGGCTCATTACCGCAGAAACACACGCCGATTACGAGCGGCGTCTGGCCGTCCACACGTGTGATCCGAAGGGGGGCATCTGTGCCTTCAACGGGACCGGCAATTCCAGCCGCATCGCCCTGTCGGCTATGGGGCTGGTGCATCCCTCGGTCGAACTCCTCACAAGCCCCCCCGAACTGGAGCAGGTCCGGGAGGCTGTTGCAGGGCTGTTCGCCTGTCTCGAACGCCCGTCCTACAGCGTGGGACGCATCCTGGCAAGCAACTTCGCCAACGCGGTGCGCGTGTACAGTGCCACGGGTGGATCAACCAACCTAATGCTCCATCTGGTCGCAGCTATGCTCTACGCGGGCTACAAGGTGGACATCCACACCGTGGATTACATTCGGCGTCACCCGCCTGTGCCGGACATCTTTGACTACAGCCTCACGGAAGGACGAGACATTTTCGCCCTGGCCCAACAGCGGGCTGCCGGCCTCATTCGTGGCGTTGAGACCCTGTTTTACGAGCTGTTCCGCCAAGGCATTCCTATGGACCTGGACGCTCCTACGGTGACCGGGACGACGTGGGATGAACGCTTGGCCGATCCCAACCACCTGAGGGCCGACGGCGTGAGGGAGAATCCCATCATCCTGCACGTTCCTCGGAGGTCCTACAGCGGCGTCGAGGTTCTGCAGAGCAACTTCTTCGATTCGGCTGTCGTCAAGATCAGCGGTATGACCGACGAACAGATCGAGCAGTTTGACGATCAAGTGGCCGTCGTGCTCTTCTTCGAGAACGAGGAGGACGCCAACGAGCAGTTGTTGGATCCCCACCTGTTGTCCCGCTTGCGGGATACCCCCTTTCTCACCCGGGAGACGCTGCGGAGCATAGCAACCCACAATGCCAGGAGACGGGGCGCTCTGCCCCCTGCCGTCGAGGTATGGGACCGCCACACCCTGTTCGACTGGACGTTAGGAGAAGGGATCCTGAAGGTTGCCGTGGTTATCAGCGGGCAAGGGCCTGAAGCCTTCGGCATGCCCGAAATGTTCACGCCTATGCAGTACATCAACGCCAACAGGAGACTGCGACGGGTCACCGTGCTCCTGACCGACGGTCGCTTTTCCGGGGTGACCTACGGGCCGGCCATCGGCCACGTGACGCCTGAGGCGATCCAAGGGGGCTGGATAGGGCTTCTCCAAACGGGGGATCTCCTTCACATTCAATTGCGCAAGCGCCGGATTGACCTGTTGGATCCCCAAGCGTTGGCCGCCGGTCGCCTGGTACCCTGGGAGGTGAATCTTGCCCAGGCGCGCCACGTCCTGATCGCCGAGCGACGACGCCCCCTGGTCCAGCGGAGATCATCCATCGCCGCCCCTAATCGGCTCCAGCGAGTGACCGACGCCTCACAGGGGGTCGTACCCCTGGAGGTCTTCGCAGAAGCAACCCGACCATACCTGTGAGCGCGACATACATCCCGTACATGGAGGCAAGAGCAATGGAGAAGTTTCGTAATCTGATCGGGGGAGAATGGGTCACTTCCTCGAACGGTGCGACCTTTGAGAACCGCAACCCGGCAAATCCCGAGGAGGTCTTGGGGCTGTTTCCCAGCATGACCCGCGAAGACACCCGACGCGCTGTTGAATCCGCCAGGGAGGCACTTCCCGCGTGGGCAGAGACCCCTCCACCTACGCGAGGAGCCATCCTCTACAGAGCCAGCCAACTCATTGACGAACGACTGGAGGAGATCGCCGTCACCCTAACTCGCGAGGAGGGGAAGACCTTGGCCGAGGCGCGGGCCGAGGTTGCCCGGGCGCGCGACATCTTTCGCTACTACGCAGGTGAGGGCTGGCGGATGGGCGGCAGCGTGTTGCCCAGCAATGTACATGGCGAAATGCTCTACACCCGTCGGGAACCCTTGGGAGTGATCAGCATCATCACGCCGTGGAACTTCCCTGTCGCCATCCCTGCCTGGAAGATCGCCCCGGCCCTCGTGTACGGCAACACCGTCGTGTTCAAACCCGCAAGTCTGGCCCCTCAGTGCAGCCTCATGTTGGTGGAGGCCCTGGTCGAGGCAGGGCTCCCCCCCGGAGTGGTCAACTACGTGACAGGGTCGGGTAGAGAAGTGGGGGATGCGATGGTAATCCATCCAGAGGTCAAGGGGGTAAGCTTTACCGGCTCTTACGAAGTAGGCGTCCAGGTCTACCGGAGGGCAGCCCCTGCGATGAAGCGGGTTCAGTTGGAGATGGGGGGGAAGAATGCGCTGGTGGTGCTGGAGGACGGCGATCTGGACCTCGCCGTGCAGTTGGCGGTGCGAGGTGGCTTTGGACTGACGGGACAGGCATGTACCGCGACCAGTCGCGTGATCGTGGATGAGAAGATCGCCGACGCCTTTGTCCAGGGCCTCTGCGACGCGGCCCGGTCCCTGGTGGTGGGCGATGGCCTTGACCCTGCAACGCAGATGGGACCCGCCGTGAGCCAGGAGCAGATGGAGACCGACCTGGAATACGTAGCGATAGGGAAGGCCGAAGGAGCCAAACTCCTGGTGGGAGGTGGGATTGCGAAGAAGGGAGGGTACTTCGTGGAACCCACGGTCTTTGACTTCGTAGACCCTCAGATGCGCCTGGCCCAGGAGGAGATCTTCGGGCCTGTCATCGCGGTGATCCGAGCCAAGGACTTCGACGAGGCCATCACCAAGACGAATACCGTCGCCTATGGGCTGGTGGCAGGCATTGTGACCAGCAACCTCCAGCGGGCATTTGCCTTCGCCGAGGAGGCAGACGTCGGTGTGGTCAAGGTCAATGAACCCACCACGGGTCTGGCCCTACAGGCACCTTTCGGTGGATTCAAGCAGTCGAGCGCCAACACCTTTAAGGAACAAGGGCAGAGCGCCATTGAGTTCTACACGCGCATCAAGACGGTGTACGTAGGATACGGGGTGTAGGCGACAACAGAGCCCCTCCCAAGGGATCCAGATTCCCGGAGTCCCTGCAACCCGCTACGCCGGCACCAACCACACGGCCTGATACGCATCTAGCGCGACCTCGAAGGCTCCGCCCTCTTCGGAGTAGCATCCTCCACCGATGAGATCGCGCCAGGCCGGCGTCCCCGGCAGCCTCCACTGCCTCGGCTCTACCCGGACCGTCTGGGAACGCCCGGAGACGTTGACCAGGCAGAGCACCACGTCCTCTCCGTCGGAGGCGCTGCGCAGCAGGGCGAAGACCGCCGGATGCAGCGAGAGCACCCGCTGCTCGCTGTTGGGGTGAAAGGCCGGATGCTCCCGTCGCCGGCGCAGCAGGTGGCGATACCCCTGGAAGACCCGATGGCTCAGCGTGCCCGGATCGGCCAGACGGGCTTCCAGCGTCGCCCGGTCGAACTTCTCCCGGTTGATGGACCGGGCCCGCCCCGTCCGGGCGACGCACTCGTGGCAGTTGCGGGAACCGAAGAGGCTATGGACGTAGATGCCCGGCACGCCTGCCAGGGAGAGCATGATCACCTGTGAGGCCAGGAAGCGGCGCACGTCCACCTCCGGCCGGGGATCCCGAGGGTCGTTGAGGATGTCGAAGAGGGTGATGTTGAGCTCGTACACGCTGCGGGAGCCATCGGCATTGGCCTTGTAGGAGACCTGCCCTCCGTGGGCCAGTGTCCGGTCCACCAGCGCCTGGATCTCTGCCTCGCTCAGCAACCCTCGCGCCGGCATCACCCCGATGCCGTCGTGGGAGGCGATGAAGTTGAAGAAGGTCGTCGTCGGCGAGGGCGTGCGGAGCGTCGCCGCCCACGCGCTCAGCCGGCGGGCATCCCCTGTGTGAAAGGCGTGCACCACCAGGGGGGCCAGGGGGAACTGGTAGACCAACTGCGCTTCATCGGTCCCATCGCCGAAGTAGCTGATGTTCTCCTCGTGGGGGACGTTGGTCTCCGTGATCAGCAGCACGCCGGGGGCGACCGCATCCAGGACGGCGCGGAAGAGCTTCACCACCCGGTGGGTCTGGGGCAGGTGGATGCAGGGGGTGCCGATCTCCTTCCACAGGTAGG
>Ga0256830_1000400_pt1 | contig 35915 bp, 36 predicted proteins | sample 128326metaG_FD_190537 | JGI IMG/M metagenome (GOLD analysis project Ga0256830, IMG submission 190537) | Hydrothermal vent microbial communities from Lau Basin, Pacific Ocean - 128-326 | ecosystem: Environmental > Aquatic > Marine > Hydrothermal vents | place: Pacific Ocean: Lau Basin | collected...
TATATTCCCCCCAACCCCTCAGGGGCCTCTGATTAATTCCGGACCGGATGGATGGCGAGATGAAAGGTTCCGGATCAAGGCGAAAAGCGCGGGTAATCGCGCGCTATTGCCAAGATTTTCAACTCAGAGGTTCCCTAGCTTTTGTTTGAGGACGGCGTTGACCTGGGCCGGGTTGGCCTTGCCCTGGGTGGCTTTCATGACCTGGCCCACGAAGAAGCCGAAGAGTTTTTCCTTGCCGGCGCGGTATTGTTCTACCTGCTGGGGATTGGCGGTCAGGATGTTTTCGACGATCTGTTCGATGGCGGCGCTGTCCGTGACCTGCTTGAGGCCTTTCTGTTCGATGATCTGGTCCGCGTCGCCCTCGCCCTGCCACATGGCGGCGAATACTTGCTTGGCGATCTTGCCGGAGATGGTTTCATCGCTGATGCGCCTGATCATGCCGCCCAACATCTCTGCTGAAACAGGGCATTCCGTGATGTCCAGCCCGGCCTTGTTGAGGGCGCCCATGAGATCGCCCATGATCCAGTTGGCGGTCAGCTTGGTTTCCCCGTCGGCGGCCCTTTCGGCACGCTCGAAATAGTCCGCCAGTTCGCGGCTGGCCGTCAGCACGCCGGCCTCGTAGGCGGAGAGGCCGAACTCATACATGAAGCGTTCACGCTTGGCGTCCGGCAGTTCCGGCAAAGTCTCGCGCACCGCCTCGATGTAGGCCTCGTCCAGCACCACCGGCAGCAGGTCGGGATCGGGAAAATAGCGATAGTCGAAGGCCTCTTCCTTGCTGCGCATGGAGCGGGTTTCATCGCGCACGGAGTCGTAGAGGCGAGTCTCCTGCACCACGCTGCCGCCCCCTTCCAGCACATCGATCTGGCGTTCCACCTCCAGGTCGATGGCGCGTTCCACGAAGCGGAAGGAATTGAGGTTCTTCAGCTCCGTGCGCGTGCCCAGGGCCGTCTGTCCCCGCGGACGCACGGACACATTGGCGTCACAGCGGAAGGAACCTTCCTGCATGTTGCCGTCGCAGATCTCCAGGTAGCGCACCAGGGCATGGATCTTCTTCATGTAGGCCACCGCCTCCTTCGCGGAGCGCAGATCGGGCTCCGACACGATCTCCAGCAAGGGCGTGCCGGCACGATTGAGATCGATGCCACTGCAGCCATGGAAATCCTCGTGCAGAGACTTGCCGGCATCCTCTTCCAGATGGGCGCGGGTGATACCGATGCGCTTGGAAGTGCCGTCCTCAAGATGGATGTCCAGGTGCCCCAGCCCCACGATGGGCAGCTCGTACTGGCTGATCTGGTAACCCTTGGGCAGGTCGGGATAGAAATAGTTCTTGCGCGCGAACACGGAGCGCGGCGCAATGTGCGCTTCCACGGCCAGGCCGAATTTCACCGCCATGCGCACCGCCTCGCCATTGAGCACCGGCAGCACGCCCGGCATGCCCAGATCGACGGCGCAGGCCTGGGTGTTGGGTGCCGCCCCATAGGCGGTGGACGCCGCCGAGAAGATCTTGCTCCTGGTGGCCAGTTGCACGTGGATTTCCAGGCCGATTACGGTTTCCCAACTCATCTCGTATCGCTCTTGTGATAGGTACAAGGTACAAGATACAAGGTACAAACACCCTCACCCTTGCCCCTTGTCCCTTGTACCTTGTCCCTTGTATCTTGATAGGTCATTCAAATGCCTCCGGGATATGGGTGTGCCAGTCCGTCTCCTGCTGATAGCGGTGGGCGATATTCAGCAGGCGGGCCTCCGTGAAATAGTTGCCGATGATCTGCAGGCCCGCGGGCAGGCCGTTGCTGAAGCCGCAAGGGATGGAGATGGCGGGCAAGCCGGCGAGGTTGACGGCGATGGTGTAGATATCGGAGAGATACATCTGTATGGGGTCATCCAGCTTGTCGCCGGCGGCGAAGGCCGTGGTGGGGGTGGTGGGCCCCATGATGACGTCCACCTGTTCGAAAGCCGTTTTGAAATCGTCGCTGATGAGCTGGCGCAGTTTCTGGGCCTTGAGGTAATAGGCGTCGTAGTAGCCGGCGGACAGGGCATAGGTGCCGATCATGATACGGCGCTTGACCTCGGCGCCGAAGCCCTCGCCGCGGGAGCGCTTGTAGAGATCCATGAGATCCACGGGATCCTCGCAGCGGTAGCCATAGCGCACCCCGTCGAAGCGCGACAGGTTGGAGGAACATTCGGCGGGCGCCACCACATAATAGGTGGGCGCTGAGTAGCGCGAGTTGGGCAGACCGATCTCCTCGACCGTTGCGCCCATCCGCTCATACTGGCGGATGGCGGCCTCCACAAGCCCACGCACTTCCGGAGCCAGGCCGTCGCCGAAGAATTCCCCCGGCACCCCGATTCTCAGCCCCTCGATGGACTGTTCCAGGGCAGCGCCATAGTCGGGCACCGGATGGTCGATGCTGGTGGAGTCCCGCTCATCAAAGCCGGCCATGGCGTTCATCATGATGGCCGCGTCCTGAGCCGTTAGGGTCAGTGGCCCGCCCTGGTCCAGGCTGGAGGCAAAGGCGATCATGCCGTAGCGTGAAACCCGGCCGTAGGTGGGCTTGAGTCCCGTCAGTCCGCACAGGGCCGCCGGCTGGCGTATGGAACCGCCCGTGTCCGTGCCTGTGGCACCGGGGGCGAGGCGTGCCGCCACGGCGGCGGCGGAGCCACCCGAGGAACCGCCGGGCACCCGGCCCATATCCCAGGGATTGCCGACCGGGCCGTAATAACTGGTCTCGTTGGAGGAACCCATGGCGAACTCATCCATGTTGGTCTTGCCCAGCATGACCGCGCCGGCCTCCTTGAACGCCGAGATGACCGTGGCGTCATAGGGCGCGATAAAATTGTCCAGCATGCGTGAGGCGCAGGTGGTCCTCACACCGTCGGTGCAGAAAATATCCTTATGGGCCAAGGGTATCCCCGTCAGTACCGTGGCGCTCCCTGCGCGCAGGCGGCGGTCGGCCTCCCGCGCCGCCGCCAGCGCGGCTTCTTCGGTGACCGTGATATAGCAGTTCAACTGCCCGTTATAACGCTGAATTCTATCCAGAAAGTGGCGCGTGAGTTCCTCGCTGCTGAATTCGCCCGCGCGCAGCCCCTCCGCAAGGGACGCTATGGTTTGCTTATGCATCGTGACAATTCTTTCATATTCAAGAGCTAAGGAAGGAATTCAGCAGGCGGCCGACACGTTCACTCGATCACCTTGGGCACCAGATACAGGCCTTCCTCCACACATGGCGCGATCGCCTGAAATTTGTCCCGCTGGTCAGTTTCACGCACGGCGTCCTCGCGCAACCGCTGCACCGCATCCAGGGGGTGGGCCATGGGAGCGACTTGGGCCACGTCGGCGCTGTCCATTTGCTCGACAAATTCGAGAATATCCGAGAGGCTGCGCGTGTAGTCCGCCAACTCCTCCGTGGAGACCGCCAACCTGGCGAGATGGGCGATCTTCTCCACGTCACTTCTTTGCAAGGCCATGCCTTTCTCCGTTAATCATTTGCCGCAGATTTCCGATAAGGAATCAAGAACAGCGGTGATTCCAGCAAGGTATAAGATGCTTGCCCAAAATCCTACCCACTGCTAGAGTATCTCGCTGCATTTGTAGAGGGAAGCAACCCATGTTATTAAAACGTTTGCGTGGCCTGTACTCCAACGATCTTTCCATAGATCTGGGCACGGCCAACACTCTGATCTATGTTCGCGACCAGGGCATTGTACTGAATGAGCCCTCCGTTGTCGCGATCCGCCAGGAGTCCATGTCGGGAGGCCAGCGCTCCGTGGCCGCCGTGGGTGCCGAGGCGAAACTCATGATCGGGCGCACTCCGGGTAACATCAAGGCCATCCGCCCTCTCAAGGACGGCGTCATCGCCGACTTCACCGTCACGGAAAAAATGCTCCAGCATTTTATCCGCAAAGTGCATGAAAACAAATTTTTCCGCCCCAGCCCGCGCGTGCTGGTGTGCGTGCCCTGCGGCTCGACCCAGGTGGAGCGCCGCGCCATCAAGGAATCCGCCGCCGGCGCCGGCGCCCGCGACGTCTACTTGATCGAGGAACCCATGGCCGCCGCCATTGGCGCCGGCATGCCCGTCGCCGAGGCCAGTGGCTCCATGGTGCTGGATATCGGGGGCGGCACCACCGAGGTGGCCGTCATCTCCCTCAATGGCATCGTCTACGCCGCCTCCGTCAGAATCGGTGGGGACCGCTTCGACGAGGCCATCATCGCCTATATTCGCCGCAACTATGGCAGCCTCATCGGTGAATCCACTGCCGAGATGATCAAGCACGAGATTGGCGCCGCCTATCCCGGCAACGAGATCCGGGAAATCGAAGTACGCGGACGCAACCTTGCCGAAGGCGTGCCCCGCACCTTCACCCTGAACAGCAACGAGATTCTGGAGGCCCTGCAGGAGCCCCTGGCGGGCATCGTGGGCGCCGTGAAGACGGCACTGGAACAGACACCGCCTGAACTGGGCGCCGACATCGCCGAGAGCGGCATTGTGCTCACCGGCGGCGGCGCGCTGCTGCGCGACCTGGACAAGCTGCTTTCGGAGGAAACCGGCCTGCCCGTGATCATCGCCGAGGACCCCCTGACCTGCGTGGCGCGCGGCGGCGGCCGCGCCCTGGAAATGATCGACGAACACGGCGGAGATGTGTTCGCGGCGGAGTAGACCGCCCTCCTCGCCGGAGAAACGGCGAGCGTTCTTCTTTGTCATGATTTCGGACCAATCGGAGTCGTAGCATTAAACCCCTATTCGTCCATGGCCCCTCCACAACGCTGCGTCTTGCGGCCCTGGCCCTGCTGTCCATCACCATGATGATGCTCGACCACCGCCAGAATCACATGGACAGCATCCGCTCCGTGTTGTCGGTGGTCGTCTATCCCATTCAATACCTGGTCAACCTGCCCCGTGAGTCGGGAAGCTGGCTGTCGGAAACCCTGATTTCCCGGCAGGCCCTGCAGGAGGAAAACGCCAGCCTGCGCGCCCAGGAACTGCTGCTGAAATTCCGCCTTCAGAAACTGGAAGCACTGAAGGCTGAAAACGAACGCCTGCGCCAGTTGCTCGACTCCTCCACCAAGGTGGAGGAACGCGTCGTCATCGCCGAACTGCTGTCAGTGGACATGGCGCCCTTTTCCCGCCGCGTAACCCTGAACAAGGGCAGCCTGGACGGGGTGGAAGTAGGCCAGCCCATCCTCGATGCCGACGGCATCCTGGGGCAGATCGTCACCGTGACCCCCCTTACCAGCATCGCCACGCTGATAACGGATCCCAGCCACGCCGTTCCCGTGGCCGTCAACCGCAACGGCCTGCGCGCCATCGCCGTGGGCAGCGGCAAGCCCAACCGCCTGGAGTTGTCCCACATTCCCAACAACGCCGATATCCGCGAAGGCGATCTGCTGGTCACCTCCGGCCTGGGCGGACGCTTCCCCAGCGGCTATCCCGTGGCGGTGGTCAGCGAAATTCAGCGCAGCCCCGACCGTCCCTTCGCCATGATTCATGCCGCGCCCATCGGCAATCTGGAGAGCAGCCGCGAGGTGCTTATCGCCTGGACGGCCAGCCGGCCTTCCGGCGGGAAAAACCCGGAAGAGCCCCCCGCCTCCGGGGACGAGGCGCCATGACCCCGCAGACGCATCAAGGCGGCTGGATCATCATTGCCACCTTCGTCGCCGCTCTCATGCTGACGGTTGTGCCGCTGCCCGACTGGCTGGGCCAGATGCGCCCGGAGTGGGCAGCGCTGGTGCTCATCTACTGGTGCATGGCCCTGCCGCAGCGCATCGGGGTCGGCGTCGGCTGGATCGTCGGCCTGTTCGTGGACGTTCTGCGCGCCGAGTTGCTCGGGCAATATGCCCTGGCCTTTGCCCTCATCGCCTATGTCACCCTTCATCTTCATCGCCGGGTGCGCGTATTCCCCCTGTGGCAGCAGGCGGCCAGCGTCCTGGTATTGATCGTGCTGGAACAGATGCTGATCCTGTGGGTCAAAGGGATTATGGGACAGTCCCCGCACACCTGGACTTACTGGCTGCCCTCGGTGACCAGCATGCTGGTATGGCCCATCGTCTACATTCTGCTGCGGGGCATCCGGCGCTATTACCGCATCAGTTGACGGGCAACCCGCATGCGCCTGACCATCAAGGACCATATTCGCGAAAGCCGCCTCTTCAACGAACGGGCCGCCATTGCCTTCGTACTCACCGTGGCTCTGCTCCTGGTGGTGGTGGGCCGCCTGATCTATCTGCAGGTGTTCAGCCATGAACACTTCTCCACCCTGGCCAACGAAAACCGCATCAGTCTGGTGGCCATCCCCCCCACGCGCGGCCTCATCTATGACCGTAACGGCGTGCTGCTGGCACAGAACCTGCCTTCCTTCAGCCTGGAAATCATCCCGGAGCAGGTCAAGGACATGGAAACCACGCTCAGAGGCTTACGGGAACTGATTTCACTCTCCGACAACGATTTGGAACGCTTCCGCAAGCTGCTGCGCAAGAAGCGCTCCTTCAACAGTATTCCTCTGAAGTTTCACCTCGACAGCGAGGAAGTGGCGCGTTTCGCCGTCAACCGCCACCGCTTTCCCGGCGTGGACATCGAGGCGCGGCTCATCCGGGACTATCCTCTCGGCAAGCTCGCGGTGCATGCCGTGGGTTATGTCGGACGCATCAACGAGGAGGAACTGCAAACCCTGGACACTGCCAATTACAGCGCCACCCGTTTCATCGGCAAGACTGGCGTGGAAAAATTTTACGAGGCCATTCTCCATGGCCGGGTGGGCTACAAAAACGTTGAAACCAATGCCCTGGGACGCGTCCTGCGCGAGGTCAACCGCACACCGCCGGTTCCCGGTCAGAATATCTATCTCACCCTCGACATCGAGCTGCAGAAAGTCGCCGAGGACGCCTTGCGGGGAAAGCGCGGCGCCGTGGTGGCCCTCGACCCGGGCAATGGCGATATCCTCGCCCTGGTCAGCATGCCGGGCTATGATCCCAACCCCTATGTCATCGGCATTGACCCCAAGACTTATGCCGCCTTGCAGAATTCCCCGGACAAACCCCTGTTCAACCGCGCGCTGCAGGGACAGTATCCCCCCGGCTCGACCATCAAGCCCTTCATCGGCCTGGCCGGACTCGAATATGGACAATTGAACATCAACACCTCCTCCTTCTGCCCCGGCTGGTTCTCCCTGGAGGGGGACGATCACCGATACCGCGACTGGAAGAAGACCGGCCATGGCCGCACGGATCTGGACAAGGCCATCGTGGAATCCTGCGACGTCTATTTCTACGATCTGGCCCTGTCCCTGGGCATCGACCGCATCCATGAGTATCTGGACAAGTTCGGTTTCGGGCACCGCACCGGCATTGACATCAACGGCGAGGCCGGCGGACTGCTGCCTTCCCGGCAGTGGAAGCGCAGCCGCCGCAACGAGGCCTGGTACACGGGTGAAACGCTTATTACCGGAATCGGACAGGGTTATCTCCTCACCACACCCCTGCAACTGGCCTCCGCCACCGCCACCCTGGCCAACCGCGGCATCCATTTCCAGCCCCATATGCTCTACGCCACCCAATCCCCCGGCAGCGATGACCTGACACTCCTGACGCCGGCAACGCTGCCCACCATCAAGGCGCGGAATCCCGAACACTGGGAACAGATCATTACCTCCATGAAGCGCGTGGTGCACAGCCTGCGCGGCACGGCCCATGGCATCAGCCGCACCACGCGCAGCACCATTGCCGGAAAAACGGGCACGGCGCAGGTCTTCGGTATCAAGCAGGATGAAAAATATGTCGAGGAGGAGGTTGCCGAACACCTGCGCGACCACGCCTTGTTCGTGGCCTTTTCTCCGCCCGACGATCCCCGTATCGCCGTTGCCGTCGTCGTCGAGAACGCCGGCAGCGGCGGCAGTGCCGCGGCGCCCGTGGCCGCACGCATCATTGACGCCTACCTGGAGCCCGGCGGATCATGAGCATCGCATCGCAACGCACTCAGAAACGCTGGGGGGACCGGCGCCGGTCGCGGCTTTTCGTGCGCGGCCTGCATCTGGATATCCCACTGGTCGTATCCCTGCTCATACTGTCCCTGGTCGGGCTGGCCATACTCTACAGCGCCAGCGGCCAGGATATGGACATGGTTCAGCGCCAGATCATCCGCCTCGGCGTGGCCTTCACTGTGATGTTCGTGGTGGCGCAGATACCCGCGCACCATATCGAGAAATGGGCGCCCTGGGTGTTCGCCGCGGGCATGGCCCTGCTGCTGGCGGTCATCTTCTTCGGCGAGACCGGTAAGGGGGCGCAGCGCTGGCTGGACCTGGGCCTGTTCAAGTTTCAGCCATCGGAAATCATGAAAATCGCCGTCCCCATCATGGTGGCCTGGTATCTCGCCGAGCATCCCCTGCCGCCCTCGCCCAGGAACCTGCTGGTGGCCTCTCTCATCATCGTGGCGCCCGTGGCACTGATCGTGGTTCAGCCTGACCTGGGCACATCCCTGCTGATCGCCGGCTCGGGCGTCTTCGTCCTGCTGCTGTCCGGGATCCCCTGGCGCCTGGTCTTCCGCTTTCTGTTACTGGTCGCGGCCAGCGCCCCCCTGTTGTGGTACGGACTGCATGACTACCAGCGGGCGCGGGTCCTGACCTTTCTCAACCCGGAGGATGACCCTCTGGGCGCCGGCTATCACATCATCCAATCCAAGATCGCCATCGGTTCCGGCGGCCTCTACGGCAAGGGCTGGCTCAACGGCAGCCAGTCCCAACTGGAATTTCTGCCCGAACGATCCACGGACTTCATCTTCGCCGCCTTCGGAGAGGAATTCGGGCTGTTCGGCATTCTTCTGCTGCTCGCCCTGTACCTGTTCATCGTGGCGCGTGGCCTGTATATCGCCAGCCAGGCCCAGGACACCTTCACCCGACTGCTGGCGGGCAGCCTCATTCTGACCTTCTTCGTCTATTTCTTCGTCAATATCAGCATGGTCACCGGCCTGCTGCCCGTCGTCGGCCTGCCCCTGCCCCTGATCAGCTACGGCGGCACATCCATGGTCACAATCATGGCCGCTTTTGGTATCCTGATGTCCATACACACACACCGCAAACTGCTATCGACCTGACGAGAATGAAGAAGCCCATGCGCCTCCTGATTATCGCCCTCTCCCTCTACCTTCCTGTCCTGTACGGAACCCAGGTCCTGGCGCAGGACACACCTCTTGCGCAGCGTGCCGACGTGCGCCAGTTCATGCAGCGCATGGTGGACGAGCACCGCTTCCAGGAAGAGGAACTGGAGCGCCTTTTCAGCCAGGCCAGCAGGCAGCAGAAAATCATCGACGCCATTTCCCGGCCCGCCGAGGGCAAGCCCTGGCACCAGTACCGCCCCATATTCATCACGGAAAAGCGCATCCGCCTGGGCGCCCAGTTCTACAGGCGGCACGCGCAGAGCCTGCGGCGTGCCGAGGCACTCTATGGCGTACCTGCCGACATCATCACCGCCATTCTGGGCGTGGAAACCTTCTATGGGCGTTACAAGGGCAGCCACCGCGTGCTGGACGCCCTGTTGACCCTGGGCTTCGACTACCCCAAGCGGGGCAAATTCTTTCGCGGTGAACTGGAGCATTTCCTGCTCCTGACGCGCGAGGAAGAAATGGACCCCCTCTCCATCATGGGATCCTACGCCGGCGCCATGGGCTACCCCCAGTTCATTTCCAGCAGCTTCCGCCACTATGCCGTGGACTTCGACGCAGACGGTCACCGCGACATCTGGAACAACGTGGACGACGCCATCGGCAGCATCGCCAACTATTTCAGCCGCCACGGCTGGCAGCGGGGACGGCCGGTGGTATTCCCGGCTCGGGTCAGCGGCGATGCCTATGCCGCCTATCTCAAGAAGGGGCTCAAGCCTCAAATTCCCGTGGGCGAGCTGCGAAAACGGGGGGTCAGCATCAATGCGCGGCTGCCCGCCGGGGAAAAGGCCGCGCTGATCAGGCTGCAAGGAGCGGAAGCACCGGAATACTGGGTGGGGCTGAACAATTTCTATGTCATCACGCGCTACAATCACAGCCCTCTCTATGCGCTGGCCGTCTATCAGCTCAGCGAGGAGATCCGGCGCCAGGACAGCCTGGAGACTGCACAACTGGCGGATGACTGAGTATCATGGGGACATGAGATACCGTGCCAGCAACCACCCGGGCCGCTTCTCGACCCATTTGATCCCTTTCCTGGGAGTCGCCCTTGCAACGGGCTGCGGCAGCCTTCCCGAGCGTCATTCCGCGCATGTCCGCGACGGCGCCCCGCCCCACAAGGTCGAGATTGCCAGCATACCCAATGCCGTCCCCCGCCTGGAGCCACGCAGCAAGTACGGCAACCCGGCCTCCTACGTGGTCAACAACAAGCGCTACCACGTCATGAAGGACAGCAAGAACTACCGGGAGCGGGGCATCGCCTCCTGGTATGGCGCCAAGTTTCACGGCCGCAAGACCTCCACCGGGGAACCTTACGACATGCTGGCCATGACCGCGGCCCACAAGACCCTGCCCCTGCCGACCTATGTGGAAGTCACCAACCTCGATAACGGGCGCAAGGTCATTGTCCGGGTCAACGACCGCGGCCCCTTCATGGATAACCGCATCATCGATCTGTCCTATGTGGCCGCGGCCAAGCTGGGCATCATCGAGAACGGCACCGGGCTCGTGGAGGTACGCGCCATAGACCCGACCGAGTATCTGAACAGGCAGCTCGCCAGCCGGCCCGTGACGCCCTCCCCGCCCGCGGAACATCCCGCGGCCGGTGAGCATTTCTACCTCCAGATCGGCGCCTTCTCGGAACGCCGCAACGCGGAATCCCTGCGCGCGCGGCTGGAACGCCTCTCCCCCGGCAAGATCCATATCAGAGAGGCCTCCGCCACGGCCCAGCCCCTGTATCAGGTGCATATCGGTCCATTCCTCGACCGTGAAGAGGCCGACCGGCTGAGCCAGCAGGTGCTTGCCATGGGGCTGGGAGAGCCGCGCACCGTAATCTATGGAAAGAATGCGGAAAGGTCACCATAGGACCTCTTTATCCGCGGCGCACACCCGTCCCGGTTTTACGCTAGAATAGCCGCAGAAAACGAACCTGGAGCACGATTCATGCAGATTTGCGCAGAACATGACCGCGCCAGCACCCTGCCCTTCCTGGCGCTGATGCTTTTTCTTCCCGCTCTGCTGCTGGCCCTGCCGGCACTCGCGGCGCCCATTCCGGCGCCACCCCAGGCCGCCGCGCGCGCCTATGCCCTGCAGGACTTCCACAGCGGGCGGCTGCTGGCGCAGAAAAATATCCATGAGCGCATGGAACCCGCCAGCCTCACCAAGCTGATGACCGCCTATATCGTCTTCAGCGAGCTGGAATCCGGTGCCATCACCCTGTCCGACCAAGTGCGTGTCAGCGAGGCGGCATGGCGCATGGGCGGCTCGCGCATGTTCATCGAGGTCGACAAACTGGTATCCGTGGAAGATCTCCTCAAGGGCATGATCATTCAGTCCGGCAACGACGCCAGCGTCGCCCTTGCCGAACACGTGGCGGGCAGCGAGGATGCCTTTGCCTCCCTGATGAACAGTTATGCCGGCAAGCTGGGCATGACCGGCACCCATTTCGTCAACAGTACCGGCATGCCGGACCCGGAGCATTACACGACGGTCAACGACCTCGCCATCCTGACACGCGCCTTGATTGCGGACTTTCCCCAGTACTATAAGTGGTACTCGCAACGGGAGTTCACCTTCAACGGCATCACCCAGAACAACCGCAACAAGCTGCTGTGGCGGGACAAGAGCGTGGACGGCGTCAAAACCGGGCATACCAAGTCCGCCGGGTTCTGCCTCATTGCCTCGGCGCAACGCAATGGCATGCGCCTGATCTCCATCGTCCTGGGCGCCAAGAGTGAGAACGCCCGCGCCCAGGAGAGCCAGAAACTGCTGAACTATGGCTTCCGCTTCTATGAGACCCGCCGCCTTCACGGAGCCAACGAGACCGTCACCACAGTACGCATCTGGAAGGGAGAAGTGGAACAGCTTCCCCTGGGGCTGACAGAGGATCTTTTCGTAACGGTTCCCCGCGGCCAGTTCGGTCAGATCGAAACCCGCCACAATGTGGCCGCGCTCATCATGGCGCCGGCCGGGCGGGGCCGCCAGTACGGCTCCCTCGTGGTAAGCCTGGGCGGGGAAGAGATCGCCCTGCGTCCGCTGGTGGCCCTGCGCGACGTGGCGGAGGGCAGCCTGTGGCAGCGCCTGTCGGACGAGGCGCTGCTGCTCTTCGAATAGCGCCACACGATGGCCATCGTCTATCTCAATGGCGAATACATGCCCGAGGAACGGGCCGCCGTCTCTCCACTGGACCGGGGATTCATCTTCGGGGACGGTGTATACGAGGTGATCCCCGTCTATAACGGCCATCTGTTCCGTATTGCCGAGCATCTGCGGCGTCTGGATGACAGCCTGGACGGCGTGCGTATTCCCCGGCCCTGCGACCACGGGCAATGGGCCGCCATCCTGCACGGACTGATCGAGCGTAACGGCGGTGGCAATCAGTCTCTCTACCTGCAAGTCACGCGGGGCGTCGCGCGGCGCGATCACGCCTTTCCCATGGAGGTCAGGCCAACGGTGTTCGCCATGAGCAGCCCTCTTCTCCCCCTGGCGGAGGAGATCCGCCGCCACGGCGTGGCCGCCGTGACCCTGGATGACAACCGCTGGGAAAACTGTCATCTCAAGACCATTGCCCTGCTGCCCAATATCCTGCTGCGCCAGCAGGCCCTCGACGCCGGAGGCAGCGAGGCCATTCTCATCCGCCGGGGCGAGGTCACCGAGGGCGCCGCCAGCAACCTGTTCATGGTCGATAAAGGCCGCATTGTCACCCCGCCCAAGGGGCCCGGCCTGCTGCCTGGCATCACCCGCGATCTCATCGTGGAACTGGCGCGGAAAAATGATATCCCCGTGCGGGAACACGCCATCACGCCTGCCCAGCTCGCGGCCGCGGACGAGATCTGGCTGACCAGTTCCACCCGCGAGATCGTACCCGTCACCCGTCTCGATGGCGCGGCCGTGGGCGACGGCCGTCCCGGCGCCCTGTGGAAACAGATGACTCAGTTGTTTGAATCTTACAAATCCGGTTATGCCGAGCCGGACGCGGGAGACCCCGCATGAGCGGCAAGAAGGATACCCTGCTGGAGTTTCCCTGCGATTTTCCCATCAAGGCGGTGGGCAAGTACCGCGAGGATCTGGACGCCCTGGTCTACAGCCTGGTGAGGCCCCACGCGCCCGGCCTGAGCGAGAACGCCATCAAGACCCGCGCCAGCGGCCAGGGCCATTACCTGGCGGTGACCATTACGGTGCGGGCCACCAGCCGCGAGCAACTGGACGCCATCTACCGCGACCTGACGGCCTGCGAGCACATCATGATGGTTTTCTAGTGATGCTGACCGTCCGTCAACTGGGCATGCAGCCATACGCGCCCGTGTGGCGGGCCATGCAGGCCTTCACGGACCAGCGGGACGGCAGTACGGGAGATGAGATCTGGCTGGTACAGCATCCGCCTGTCTTCACCCTGGGCCTGGCGGGCAAGGCGGAACATGTCCTCGACCCGCGGGACATCCCCGTCATCAAGACGGACCGCGGCGGTCAGGTCACCTATCACGGGCCCGGTCAGGTGGTGGCCTACCTGCTGCTCGACCTGAAACGCCAACTGAAGGGGGTGCGCCCCCTGGTGAGCGCGACGGAAAGCGCCATCATCGCCCTGCTGGACGAATGGGGTATCCAGGCCGCCCGCCGCCCGCGGGCGCCCGGCGTGTATGTACGGGGCAAGAAGATCGCCGCCCTGGGTTTCCGGGTGCGGCGCGGCTGCAGCTATCATGGCCTGAGCCTCAACGTGGACATGGACCTGGAACCCTTCTCCCGCATCAACCCTTGCGGTTATGAGGGCATGGAGGTCACCCAGATCGCCGACCTGCTCCCCGCCATCGACCCCGCGGGGATCGAGGAGGCGCTGACCCGGCAGCTGAGCCGGGCGCTGGGCTATGACCTGAACCCACGGATTCAGGTATGATACAATCCGCTTCGCGGAGCAAGACTGCCTTCCGTTGTAATCTTCCGGCTTTTCACCAACACCCATTCACAAGGATCACCATGCCCATAGACAAGCATCGCAGTGCCGCCCCCGTCCATCAGCGTGGCCAGGAAAAGGTCGCCCGCATCCCCGTCAAGGTGGAACCGACCACCCACCTGCCGCGCAAGCCCAAATGGATCCGCGCCAAGGCGGCCGACAGCCCCACGGTCAATCATCTCAAGGCAGTGCTACGGGCGAACAACCTGCATACGGTGTGTGAAGAGGCCGCCTGCCCCAACCTGGGGGAATGCTTCGGCCACGGAGTTGCCACCTTCATGATCATGGGGGATATCTGCACGCGGCGCTGCCCGTTCTGCGATGTGGCCCATGGCAAACCCCTGCCCCTGGATACGGAAGAACCCGCGAAGCTGGCCCGTACCATCAAGGCCATGGGGCTGAGCTATGTGGTGATCACCTCGGTGGACCGGGACGATCTGCGCGACGGCGGCGCGGGGCACTTCCGGGCCTGCATCCAGGCCGTGCGCCGGTACAACCCCGGGATCGTGGTCGAAACCCTGGTACCGGACTTCCGCGGGCGCCTCGACACCGCGCTGGAAATCCTGAGCGGAACACCGCCCGACGTGTTCAACCACAACCTGGAGACCGTGCCCCGCCTCTACAGGCAGGCACGGCCAGGCGCCGACTATGAACACTCCCTCACCCTGCTGTCACGCTTCAAGGCGGCCTGTCCCGGCGTGCCCACCAAATCCGGCCTCATGCTGGGCCTGGGTGAAACCCTGGAGGAGATCCACCAGGTCATGCGCGATCTGCGTGATCACCGCTGCGACAATCTGACGCTGGGGCAATACCTGCAACCCAGCCGCTATCACCTGCCCGTCGAGCGCTTTGTCGCCCCCGAGGAATTCGAGCAACTGGCCATGACCGCGAGAGACATGGGCTTCACCAATATCGCCAGCGGCCCCATGGTGCGCTCTTCTTATCACGCCGACCGTCAGGCGGCGGGCGAGCATATCTCCTGACTGCCGCCTGCCTCACCGGCGTGGCCGCGATACTTATCCGTCAGAAGAAAGAGCGTACGTATAATCTCTTCCCCCAAAACCCAGCAAGGAAAAATCCAGCCCCCTGGTCAGGCCCAGCACCTTGAACACCTCGCCCATCTCCCCCGGCAGCATGAGCTGCCTGATCTGACGGGCCTGGTTCACATTGCCCAGGGGATCGCCATCATCGAAGGCCAACATATCGGCGATGCCGCAGGCCTCCAGAAAAGCGGCCTGGGTGGTATATCCCGCGACAGTGAGGCCCTGGTCATGGGCCGACTCGGCCAGGGCGGTAAAATCCACGTGGGCGGTGATATCCTGCAGCCCGGGGAAGATGAGGGGATCGTCGTGGCTGCGATGGTGGTAGAAGCATTTCAGGGTGCCGTTGCCACGCTGAGGATGATAGTACTCCCGCCGCGGGTAGCCGTAATCGATGATGAGCGCCAGCCCTTTTTTCAGCAGGCCGGCGAGGCTGCCGACCCAGGCGCCCGCGGCCAGATTGACGTCGAAGACATAGCCGTCCGGCAGCGCTGACATCGCTGCCCCGGGAACGGCGGCCGCCATGTACTTCGCCAGGGCTCCGTGGCTGAGCGGCCCCTCGCAGTATGCGAAACGGCCATCACCACCACCGGTCACGTACAGCTCGCGCAGGCCCTGTTCCTTCTTGAGCAGGCGATGCACCGGCATGGCGTCCAATACCTCGTTGGCCAGCACGACGCCATGGAAACCCGCTCCGGGCAGGCGGTCCAGCCACGCGACACGCGCCTTCAGATGGGGCAAGCATTCCCTTAACGTGGCCTCCTGGCGCGCGCGCAACTCGGCGCTGGGTTCGAGTATCAGGTAATGCTCTGGCAGGCGCCCCGCCTCCTCAAGCCATGCCAGAATGTCCCGCGCCATGACGCCGGAACCGGCGCCGAACTCCAGGATGCCGCCCCCCTCTGCCTCCTCCAGCACCTGGGCGCACTGCCGGGCGAGGCAACGCGAGAACAGGGAAGAGATTTCCGGCGCGGTCACGAAATCGCCCGCTTCCCCGAACTTCTGCCGCCCCGCGCTATAGTAGCCCAGCCCCGGCGCGTAGAGGGCCAGTTCCATGTAGCGGGCAAAGGGAATCCGACCTCCTGCCCCGGCTATCTCCCTGCTAATCAGCTCGCACAGACGCCCGCTATGCGCCCGGGCCTGGGGATCAGGCGCGGGCAGTTCGAAATATTCATCACCTTTCATCATGGTCAATATACGTCCATTGCTTTACCCGGCAGTTGCATAAAATTGCGAGTGCCAGACTGGGAAGATACAAGGTACAAGATACAAGATACAAAGGGCTACTTCCCTTGTACCTTCCTCAATCCCAGTACCCAATTTTTTGCAATGACTGGGTTATACTTGAATGAAAACCAAGAGTGAATGCCAAACATGGAAAATCATCGATCACTGGAGAACCAGGTCGTCCTCATCACAGGCGCCGCGCGCCGCGTGGGGGCGGTCATAGCGCGCACACTACATGCCCGCGGCATGAACATTGTCCTGCATTACCGCGCTTCCCGCGGCGAGGCGGAAACCCTGCGGGACCAGCTCAACGCCATCAGGCCCGGCTCAGCCATCGCCCACGCCTGCGATCTCCATCATACCGCGGCGCTGGAAGCGTTGATCGATGCATCCCTGCAGGGCTGGGGACGCCTCGACGCCCTGGTCAACAACGCCTCCACCTTCTATCCCACTCCCGTCGGCGAGATCACGGAAACCCAATGGGACGACCTCGTGGGCACCAATCTCAAGGCGCCCCTGTTCCTCTCCCAGGCCGCCGCTCCCCATCTGAAAAAAACCACCGGTTGCATCATTAATATCACCGATATCCATGCCGGGCGCCCCTTGAAAAACCATACAGTATACAGTATCGCCAAGGCCGGCCTGGTGATGCTCACCAAATCGCTGGCCCGCGAACTGGGACCGGAGGTGCGCGTAAACGCCGTGGCGCCAGGCGCCATCCTGTGGCCGGAAAGGGAACTGGACGAGATCGTCAAACAGCGCATTATTTCCGCTACCGCCCTGAAGCGCCAAGGCGAGCCAGGGGATGTGGCCCTGGCCGTCCTGTTCCTGATCCGGGATGGCGCCTATATCAGTGGCGAGGTGATTACCGTGGACGGCGGGCGCGGCCTCAGCGATTGACCTGCCAAGTGAAGTCCACCCGCCTGAGCTGCTGGGAGGAATCGGAGAAATCCCGCCACATGTTCTCAAAGGATTCTCCGCTCACGGGGTGTAGCTCGCCCCCCGCAATCTCGGCAAGCGGCGCGAGGACGAAGGCGTAGCGGGTGATCTCGTCGCGGGGAATACGGACCCGTCCGTCATCCATGACCGTTTGGCCATACAGCAGCAGATCCAGATCCAGGGTGCGCGGGGTAAAGGGTGAACTGGCGCGAGACCGGCCATTGGCCCGTTCCAGCTCGTGGAGAAAGGCATTGATGGATGTCACCCCCTCACCACTGTCGAAGGCGGCGACGAGATTATAGAAATCGTCCCCCTCGAAACCGACCGCGCTGCTTTCGTAGACGCTGGAAAGGGTAAGTTCACCGTAACGTTCGCGCAGTGCCGCCACCGCCGCCCGGATCTTGGCCGCGCGGTCGATATTACTGCCGATGCTGATATAGACCCGAGGCATGACGGGCGCTACTCTCTGATACCCCGCTCAATGATCACCCCCACATCCCGGGCGCCGCGGATGGCGCCCTTCTTGTTGATCTGCAGGCGCATCCAGGGTACCCCGAATTCCGTCATGATGAGCCCCGCCAATTCCTCCGCAAGGGTCTCCACCAGCTGGAAGTCGCTGTTCTCGACAAAATGAATGACCCGCTTGGCCACGGCCTTGTAATCCAGCGTATCCTCGATGGCATCGCTCTGCGCCGCCTTGTGGATATCGGCGGCCATGTCCAGATCAAGGCTGAGGGTCTGCTTGACGCGCCGTTCCCACTCGAAGATCCCGATGATGGCGTCGACCTTGAGATCGCGCAAATAAATGATGTCCCTGCTCATAACAATACCCCGGGAAACCCGTTATAATTGAGTCATCAATCAAACCACAATCCCCATAACGATACAATGCTGCTGACCGTCTCCCTGGTGCTGCTCGCCTATCTGATGGGCTCCCTGTCGAGCGCCATCATCATGTGCCGCCTCTTCTCCCTGCCCGACCCCCGTTCCCAGGGCTCCGGCAACCCCGGCGCCACTAATGTATTGCGCTTCGGCGGCAAGAAAATCGCCATCATGGTGCTGACAGGGGACATCCTCAAGGGGCTGATCCCCGTCCTCGTCGCCACCTATGCCGGCCTGGCGCCCGCGGGCATCGCCCTGGTGGGCGTCGCCGCCTTTCTCGGCCACCTGTACCCCATATTCTTCGGCTTTCAGGGCGGCAAGGGCGTCGCCACGGCGCTGGGCGTGCTCCTGGGCATGTCCTGGCTGCTCGGCCTCGCCATGATCGCCGTCTGGGTGGTCATGGCCATGATCTTCCGCATCTCCTCCCTCGCCGCCATTACCGCTGCAATCTGCGCGCCCCTTTTCACCTGGCTGCTTGTGCCGGATCCACTTTCCATGCCCTCGGTTACGGTCATGGCCGTCTTCCTGCTGATCCGTCATAAAAGCAATATCAGCAACCTGCTGCATGGAAAAGAGCCGCGCATCGGTGAGAAATGAAGCAACAAGACAATGGGGATGCCCCCATCCAGATTTCGGAGCCCCCGACAATCCCGAGAGCTTGTGAGTTCAAAGCGGAAGCAGGGAATCAGATAATCCTGGCTTCATCCATAGGTTCTCCCCAGTCAGCCTATTCATCAGAAAGGAGCGATTCATCACTGAATTTGACCAGTCGCGTCACCTGAATATCCGAAATGAATACAACGCCGGAATGTTCGTTAAAAAACGGCGCAAACCCCTGCAAGATGGGTTTCACCAACTGTTCCGGCACTGCGGTGATAATCATAATCAGCGCATCATCCTCATTAAACCAGAGATGGCCGTCATGAAACCCATGAGTTCCCTTTCCCGATAAATTGTTAACGACGGTATAGCCCTTTACTCCAAGCCGATCAAGCAAGTCTCCGGCAAACTGCAGATATTCACCTTCAAGGATGATCTCGACTTTCTTAAGTGGACTGAACTTCAAATTTTTCATGATGCAACCGTCTCCTGGTCAGTTATGAACAAAGAACAAAGGGGTTCTAGCAATATATTGCTAGACTTTATCCCATTCGAGCCATTGACCTTTCGAGTGCACATGGACCTTCCCTGTTTCCGGGTCTATAACCAGGAAACGCAGCCAACCATTGTTCAGCAATTTTCGGATTACGGCGACTTGTGCGATTGCCGACAAAACATGCTCGAGGGGGGCATCGATCACAGTAATCAGCCGTATCGGCTCATGATAAGGGTGCCCTTCCGCCAAAACCGTCTGAGCAGGGAGCCCTGTTCTCAGATCACTCAAATTACCTGTCATCACTCCAAAATGCCCTGCAACATTATGGTAAACCTTACTGCCACTGCCATAGCGCTCGTTATCAACCGTGGAAAAATAATGCTCCATGTTGATCCATTGACCGACCACCAGAGGTCCGGCCATAATGTTCTCTAGCAAGCGCAAACTGCGATCTACGCGATAATCATAGGAATGAAGAAAGGCGCGTCCTTCCAGCGTAAAGTGCCTGGTCAGGGAACGGCGCCCAATAATAAAATACGCATTACGAGATAAACCCCATTCGGGCCTTACCTGAGACCAGTCCAACGCATTCCGCAATGCACGCATTTCCGCATCAGTCATGCTGGGTTTCCTGGAAATAATATCAAGCTCTGGCATTCTCTCCTGGGTACATTTCCTGCGCGCGGAAATAAGCCCGTTTTTCAGACGGTCCAGGTAAACGGGGTGAGAAGGCGGCAAAAGATCCAGATCGTACATCAGCACTTCATCGGTCGTGGTATTATGTAAAGCAGGCACAAACCAGCAATCCTCGGGAATCAGCACCCCCTGCTCCCGCAGGCGCTCACGGACTGCCGGCTTATTCGCCATCTGAGAAAAAATACGGGCATTGAATATGCCGATATTTCCCCCGCAGGCGCCGCAATCAAGCGCTGACTCATAAGGGTTATTCTCCGATTGACTGCCATGCCCGGCCACAAGCACGAAACGGGAGAAGTTATTGGTCAACCCGATTGATCGAAGTGCTTGCGATACGAATCCCACCTGTTCTTCTAGGGAGAAACCAATGCGGCTCAAACGCGCCTTTTGTGCGCGTGCGTCTACGGGGTTGATTCGGTAAACTGTTCGCAGGCGCTCGACAAATTCCTCTCCTTGCTCCGGCCCCAGATTCAGTTTCTGGAATAATGAATGCGCCGGTTCGGCGTGCCTCATCGCTACTTCACGCAACTCGCGGACAAGATCGTCTTTGATGTTTTCCTGTAAAATTCCAAACTCGTTCTCGATGGCCTTTGCAATTACGGTGCGCTGTACAGCGCGCACTATTGAATCAGCCTGTTCACGGCTCAATTTATCAATCAAGAGGTGCGTATTCGGCTTATGGTTATGGTGATCGAGTTTGGATCGCCAGCGACTATACAGTCTGGGCGCCAGCGTCTTGCCTACCATATCAAGCCCGAACAGAAGACCGATCGCCTCTACAGTCATGTAAGGAGTCAGCACCGTCTCTTTCAACTCATGCACCGCTTTCTCCATGGAGGAGAGTGTCAACGCATCCTGTATATCGCTGACAGACATTTCCATAACCAGATTCTTTGGCGTCAATAGCACTGGGCACAGATGCACTTCGTTGCCTTTGCCAAGCTCCATAAAGCTGACGGGTACGCCAAAGAAGCCGGCAATGCCGAATGTTTGATAATCTCCGGCGCTTTCCAGGTGGCGCCGGAATCGTTCTGAGCGGGTGTCAATACAAAACAATGCTTGCGCAAAGGGGCGGCCGGGATGTGTTTCGGGAACAGGTTTGGCTACACCCTTTACAAACCGCTCAATAGCGGCAGCTTCCATGGCCTCAAGCCAGATCATGCCTTCAGCCTTCTCAAATTCATGCAGCAGCTCCAACAGTTGCGTCAACTGGGCTTCCGTCATGTGCTCCAGTACGCGTGTTGCATTGTTGATTTTCGCCAATTTGGTTAATGCCGCCGCCATACACCCGGAGTCTCTTGATTGTTTTTCCTCAATGTATTCTCGGAAAATCCGCTCAATGTCTTCTTGGTTCCCTGAAAGAAGGGCACGCTCTACCTGTTGCGCCCATGCTGGCATTATGATCTTGCTGTAGAATTCACGGCGTAAATAAGCCTCCATGGGCCTGTTATGGATATAGTCTTCAATCTGCCCGGCCGTTCCGGGCAATCCCCTCCGGCTTGATTCCCGGATGAATGCCAAAGCCAGTGTCAGGCGGATTGCCAGAAAATCCACCAGATCTGCGGGATATTGGCGGCCAGGTTGATAGTGCCGGGTGTTGGCCCGCCAGCGTATAAAACCAGCCCATCCGTGAAGCCGGGCCAGTTCCATACGGAAATATTTCATCCAATGATTGCTGGATATGCCCAGACACCCCATGACGTGCGCTATAATAGATTCGGGGTCATCTTCTTCGGATAATATTCCCTTTATCTCCCGGCCGAGAAAAAAAAGGTTTGTATTGCAACTGACCATCTGACGCCATGCGGCAAAGAAGCCTCGCTCACGACCAGGCATCTTCCACACAGACTGCCCTTCATCAAAAAAATCAAGACAGAGCTTTATGACCATCTCATCGAGTTTCTCTGTGATACCTGTATCGAACAGGGTATCCAGACACTCATAGATCAGGCTGTCATTCAAAATTGAATCAGTCAATTCGACTGCCAGCGCTTCAGCTTCCGCACCTTGAATAAGCGGTATTTTCTGTCGCCGGAGCGCTGCCATGACAGAGTCCACAGAAGCAATACTGCCTGAATTCGCCATGTGAATATCGGTTTCTGTTAGCAGCTTTAATAACCATCCATGCAGGTCAATGCCATCGACCGGTGGAAACTGCCTCAGAAATTTATCTATCCCAGCGGTCAGTGAACAAATATCGATCTTATTCTCTCTGAGATAACTCTGATACGTTTCCCGTGGCAGAAAACCTCTTCCATGGAAGATTTTTTCCCCTTCAGCAATCGCATCCTCAAATGGTATCCGCTCGAGTCCATGCAATGGGTTGTGATGGATAAAGGCCCGCATTGGCCAGAAATTTGGAATTGGCTCGCCCGCAACAAATACCATAGATCGTATCTGCGCCTTCATGCCATCTGAAAGACTCATAACATTACACCCGATAAATACGGCCCACTAATGACCAAAGCCACAATCGGTATCCCATATGCCAACATATGTCCATTAGTGATATCAGCATGTGCAACACGTTCCGCACTTCCCACCAGCAGATCCTGCAATATTTTTATTCCGGACCAGCTCCATAGCAGCCAAACGAGCAGTACGCCTGACATGCTTACAGGGTAAACGGCAGACGCATGGACGATTGTATCCAACATGGAAAAGAACGCAGGAAACAAAGGACTGCCAATTACAGCAAGCGTAGCAAGCACAAGAAGGCAGGACAGGCGCGGATGCAACTGCGCCAGCCCCTTGACAACACCCGCATATGAGGATTCGTGCCGCTTCTCAACCTCGGACACCAGAACGGCAAGTAACGACAACGGAAGAGCGGATGCAAGCGCGTGAATAAACAGATCATTGATCTCTACACCTGATATTGCGGCAATCCATAACAGGGACCATGCCGATGTGGCAATGAATCCTATCCAGATCCCGAACTCCTTAACAACCAAAGCACGAAAACTGTATAGCAACGCACTGAATAACGCCCAGTAGACTACCCACCCGGGCATGTCAGATTCCATGACAGCCAGCATCGTGACTCCCACGACCGGCCAGACTGTCAACATGGCAATACGCAAACCTATATGTTGCACACGTTGCAGAAGTGCATTAAAGAACATCCCAAAAGGAAACAGGGGTAAAAATACAGCCGCGGCTATCCAGGACAGTTCTTGCATGTCAAAGCCATCTTAGAAAAACATTCAGTTTTGTCGCCACTGCATCTATCCATCGATTAAGACGCACATAGAAATCTGTCACATAGAAGTCACGTGAAACAAGTGCATAGAAGGCAAGCCATGCACTCTTGAAGCGCGTTCCATTGCGTTGTCCATTCTTCTCATTGTAATAGGTCATCATCCATCCGGAGATGATCACGACGGTAATCAGTATAACGAGCGCATTGAACCAGAACATATCAATCATGGCCGCCGTATATATGCGCGCACGAAACGCTTCATCTGGATAAAGAAACAGATCAAACGCGTGACTTATGAAGGCGTATCCAAGAATAACAATTGCAAAGGACACTATCATCAGTATGATGAGACGGCCCGGCCTGTCCGTACGCATGCAATAAGTTGAGAAGATAAGTTGAGCGCCGGTCACCCAACCAAAAAATAACAACACTATCGCGCCCTGCTTCTGATAAAAATCCTGACCAACCAGCCAATGCGCGAACAGCAGTATAATAATCGGTATCAGGAGTGTTACCGCGGCCATCATCAGCCAGGGCCTTCGCCCACTGGTTGGGTTTTTTTCAACTACAAAATCGTATAACGGATCCTTGGGCACGTTTTCATTCTTGCGGGCCATGCCAATAACACCTCCAGCGCCAAGAAATAATGTTCCCTTGAACAATCCGTGCGCAATCAGGTGATATATAGCCAATGAGAATGCACCGACACCACACTCCATGATCATGAAGCCCATCTGCCCCATCGTCGAATAACCCAACGCCTTCTTGATATCATTTTGTGTCAGCATCAATACCGATCCGAGAACTGCTGTCACCAGGCCCACGGCAAAAACCCAATGCAGAACAGTGCTGGTTTCTACAAATACAGGGGCAAATCGATTGATCAAGAATCCGCCCGCATTTACGATACCGGCATGCATGAGGGCTGAGACAGGGGTGGGGCCATCCATTGAATAAGGCAGCCAGGTATGCATAAATATCTGGGCGGACCTGGCGAAAGCTGCGATTGCCACCAGATAACCCACAACCTCCGCGAGCGCCAATCCAAATATCGTTTGTGTATCGGGTTCCTCTGCAAGACGCTCAAAAATAACGGATAACGTCCAACTATCAAAAGCCTGATACAACAAAACCGCAGCGAGTAGAAGCGGCAGATCACCAACACGATAAGTAATCCAGGTCCAGAATGCATACCTGCCTGCGGAATGACTGCGCGTGTCATAACCCAGCAGGAAATAAAGCAAGATGCCCACGAAGTGCCAGGCAATCAGCAAGGTAATCAGGTCGCCCGCCAGCACCATCAGAATCAGAGCACCGGTCATTCCATCCAACAGGGCGAAGAAACGAGCATAACCCGGCTCTTCCACCATGTAGCGTATGGAGTAGTGATGCACAATCAAGCTTATGCCGGCGATCACCACTGCCATCAAAATCCCTAATGAATCAAGCCGGATGACACCCCAGCCTGAGAACAATGCGTATTCAAATCCTTCTGTGCCTGACAACATCCTCCAGAGGAGAAACGACGCCAGCAGAAGCGTCAACCACGAGCTGGCCACACTTACCATTGCGGCACGATGACCCAGACGCCTGTAAGCCAGTTGCGTCATAACAGCAGAAACAAACGGCATCGCTATCGCCAACAAAATCATCTGCTGCATGGCTAGGTGAGCCTCCTCAGTAGATCACTTCAGAATGAAAAATCATTTCTTAACTGGATGGATATCGAGTTGAACGTTCCAGATCAAGGCGAAAGGCACGAATAATCGCGCGCCATTGCCAAGGTTTTCAGTGCCAAGTAGAGACATTTCAGCCATCTGGCGCCAGCCCATGAGTTATTCACGGGATACCTTCAGAATGGATATTCATTCTTCACTCTCAATCCCAAGCAAGGATGAGTATCGATAATATTTCCGTGCTCGACTACTCAATTTTGTTCGATGTTCTGATTACCTTTTGGTTATAGGTCTAACTCAAAGCTTATAACGACTACCTCGTACCGCAACCATCTGCACGGCCTCATAGATAGACTGCGATCTATACGTGCGATCAGAATCTTCTGTTTTTAATTAATGTGGAAAACGACTATAAATAAGGTTGGCGCAACAGAGTTGCATCACACACTGCTATCCTTCCCATGAACTTGCACGCTCGAACTTTAAAATAACCGGCCGGATGATTTCACTCAGAACATATGTCTATATGGACGCCCTGCAACCACAACTTGCCGCATATATGGCAACCGTGTCCCAGGGCTTTCTCCCGGTTCCAGGTGATGCTTGTCTCTGGGTAGAGGTTTCTCCTGGAATGGCGGTGCACAGGCTCACGGATATTGCGCTGAAGGCCACAAGAGTGCATCTGGCACAACAGGTTGTGGAGCGTGCTTATGGCTCCATGGTGATACACCAACGCGACCAGAGTGATGTGCGTGAGGCAGGTAATATCCTGTTATCCAGCCTGAGGGCCACCGCTCAAGACCGAGAGCCCTGCCGGATAGCCTGGAGTGAAATTATTCGTGGCATGACACCAGACCATACGGTCCTGATCAACCGTCAGGATAGGCGGGGGTCCATGATCCTGCAGGGACAAAGCATGTTCATACTGGAAACCGAGCCTGCTGGCTATATCATCTATGCCGCCAATCAGGCAGAAAAAGCGGCAAATATCACGCTAATAGATGTACGCGCAGTGGGGGCTTTCGGGCGCCTTATCATCTCAGGGCGTGAAAGCGATGTAGATGAAGCAGCCGCTGCTGCCATTGCCGCGGTCGAGAAACCATCGGTAACCTAGCCTGAAGCGAAACATGCATAGAGAGCAGTTACTTTCATTGCTGAGGAAGTATCGCACACCTTTCAATATGGAGGCTGGATATGCCAGCAGGGCTCGGCGTTTCGTGCAGCACCATGCGAATTGTTTTGACAGAAATTCGTGGCCGGCGCATATCACAGGTTCAGCCTGGGTGGTAAATCCAAAACGCGATAAGGTATTACTGCTTCATCACCGCAAACATGACAAATGGTTTCAGCCAGGCGGCCATGCCGATGGCGATCCGGACGTTCTGCGCGTGGCTTTACGAGAAGTCCATGAGGAGACCGGGTTGCCATGCGATGCCATCAAGCTGCTCCAGGAAAGTATTTTCGATGTTGATATTCATACGATTCCTGCTAGTGAGCGAGGCCCGGAGCACCAGCACTTTGACATCAGATTCCTGATCGAGATTGATGATCGCCTGCATATTCCGGGGAATGCCGAGTCTTATCAGGCCCGATGGGTTCATCTGAGCGACGTGACGAGTTACAACAATAGCCTGTCAACATTCCGCATGCTTGACAAAATCCGCAGAATGAGAACTGCTGCCTGATTTATCTATTCGCATGCAGATCCCTTGCCTTCGCGGCTGGCTGCATAGTTGACAGAACATCGGCCATCTCAGGCCACAGCGCCATCATTTTCTTGCGCATATGTGGTTCAATTTCGAGCAGAAATTGAAGAAATGCGTCCGCAACCAGTGACAATTCCTTGCCCTTGGGAAATATGAGATGCCACTGGCGCATGATTGGAAACTCTTCAACATCCAGGACAGCCACAGGTCCATGAGGGCCTTCAAGTGACAGGGTGTGCAATGACAGCACCGCTATTCCCAGCCCACCCACAACAGCATGTTTAATTGCCTCATTACTGCCCAGCTCCATGCGCACATTGGGTTGCAGTCCATGCTGTTGGAATAGGCGCAGCGTGGCATCTCTTATACCCGACCCTGGCTCACGCAGAATCAAAGGCTCTTCGGCAATACGTGCAACAGGGATATTTCTTTCGTTCACCAGAGGGTGATCGCGCTGCGCCAGCACTACCAAGGGATTGGGGGCGAATGGAAAAGACTCGATTTCCATGGAGTCTGTATGGGGTTGCCCGAATATATAAAGATCGTCCTCATAATTCTTGAGCCTTTCTGTAATCCGATCACGGTTGGATACTTTTAGCGCAACATCGATACCTGGATATTGCCGGCAGAATTCACCCAAGACCTCTGGCACAAAATATTTTGCTGTAGTGACCGCCCCAATTCTCAGACGGCCACGTTTCATTCCTTTGTGGTCGGAAACCTTCATCTCCAGATTGGCCAGGATTTCAAAAATCTTGCGGCAGGCCCCATAGAGATCATTTCCGATATCAGTAGGCCGTACATTACGCCCTGTCTGCTCAAAGAGCGGGACACCCAGCGCCTCAGACAGTTTCTTTATCTGCATCGAAACAGTTGGCTGCGTTACGAACAATTCTTCAGCAGCCTTGGAAAGGCTCCCAAGCCGCACGCTGGCCTCAAATATCTGGAGTTGCCGCAGGGTGGCATACCTGATCAGGTAATCAGGCATCGCTGAGGGAGGCGTGTATCCAGGCTCGCTATGTGGGGGGACCATAAAATAATCACCTATTTCGAAGGGAAATAAGCCTGCATTCCCGTTACAGGCGTCAGCTTAGTCACTCTGTACTTAGACAGCATCCTGGGATGTTAATTTCAAAATTTATTGGGTCTGACAGATTCGACGTCATTTCACGCACAGCTCAATCCGGCCATACACGTTGACAAGAGCTGTATGCAGCATTATATATTCTGTCCTTACTGTCCGTTTCCGATGGTTTAGCGCCCGCCTCCATCTGTGACCTTCCTGCGGCACTTGTTCTTGACTTGGGCTCTGACTCACTCTTTTTAGGGCGTTGGCTTGCCTTGCGCGCAACAGTACCGGATTTACTTTTTCGTACTGAGGCAACCAGTTTTTCACCAGTTTTATCCTTGATACTCATAGATAACTCACCACCTCTTCGACTAATTGTCTGATGTCCTCATCCGCACCATTGGCTGACGCCCCCATATCCAAAACACTGCAACCTTGCAGCATGGCATTCCGATAGGCCACGCGACGTTTGATTACTGTTCTTGCAACAGGCAGGCCGATCTCATCCAGGGACTGGCGAATCAGATTCGACAGCAACGTGCGAGGCTCGATCTGGTTTACTACCAATAAACCCTTGAGGCCCGCATTGATCAGTTGCGCGGATTCAAGTTCCTGCTCTACGTGTACCGTTGCCCAAATATCCAGCGGTGATGGCAGTACGGGTACTACCGCGATATCACTACAAGTGAGTGCTTGTTTTGTCTGTTCAGAATGCACCGACGAGGGACAATCAATCACCATGCACTCGTAGCGCTGCCGATATCGATCCACGGACTCCGCCACGCTTTCCACGGCATCGGCAACCTCAATCATATCATTACGCTCGGAAATTTCGCGCCACTGAGACGAGGATTGCTGAGGATCGGCGTCCAGTAATAATACGGAATAAAGGGATCTCAACCCACAAGCGATGTTAATACTGATTGTTGTTTTTCCTATTCCTCCCTTATTACCGATTATTGCAATCACTGGCATGATCAGGTGCGCCTATGCCTGATCGGCCGTTTCCAGAGCATCGAGCAATAAAGCAAATTCACGCTGAGCGTCAGTCAGCTTTGATTCCCCGGCATCGGCATGAATGGTAAAATTTGCATAAGTCCTGCCAAAACCGATATCTGGGAACAAGCCAGCTTTCTCTGAAAGATCAGCGGCGTCATCCAGAAAAGCACGCAACGCTTCGTAATTTTCGAATTCATACCGTCCTTCCAGGCGTGCGGGATTGTTTCGTTCGCGCCATCTTTGTTGTGACATGGTTCTTCACCCTGGTCAATTCTTGTGCTTACACAAACGCGGTAATATGGAGCCTCTCGATAACGCCCGCAACCTTGCGCAGATTATGTCACCTTATGCAATCGTCTGGACCATGATTCTAATTCAGCATAATGCTGCTGCTCCTCCTTAAGTAGCTCATCAAAGAAAATCCTGTTATCATGGTCTCCTTCCCTAGCGCAATGATGCACCGCGGAATGATATAACTGAATTATGTCATCCTCCAACTGTAGATTGATTTTCAACAATGCAGTCAGATTTGAGGCAAGCTTTACCGGCCTCAATTGAGATCCGCCAGGGGCCACTCCTACCGCAAGCATTCGCTCAATAATACGATTTACATGTTGAAGTTCCTCTTCCGCTTCCTTGCGTAAGATGCCGGCGGCCTCGCTCAGGCCCCAGGTTGCAACCAAACGGGCCTGGGCACTGTATTGCTGGACAGCCGTCAACTCCAGGCTGAGCGCCCTACCGAGATAACCCAATATTTTTGGATGGGCTCTTACCGCCAACATATCGCTATCAGCGTGACCGGACTGACCAGGTTAAGCCGCAGCGGCTTTTGAGGAAGTTTGACCAGTAGGCAATACGGGCTCAACCTCGCGGTGCGGGCGTGCGATGATGTGCGCCGCAACAAGGCCATCGCCAACACGTTCACAGGCATCGGCACCGGCGCGTACAGCCGCGTTCACGGCACCAGTTTCTCCTCGCACCAATACCGTCACGTAGCCTCCACCGACGAATTCTCGTCCGACCAGGCGCACTTCGGCCGCCTTCGTCATGGCATCGGCTGCCTCAATTGCAGGAACAAGGCCTCGCGTTTCGATCATTCCGAGGGCAATACCATAGTTTTCATTAGCCATTGCTTTATCTCCAGATGTATGAATACAAAATCATTAACAGCAGCCGTGCAACCGAATGCCGTCCTTATTTACTCTCAAGTACCGGCTCGACCTCCCGATGTGGGCGCGCAATGATATGGGCAGCTACCAGGCCATCACCTACTCTCTCGCAGGCATCGGCGCCTGCTCGAACCGCTGCATTAACGGCGCCAGTTTCACCACGAACTAATACAGTAACGTAGCCGCCGCCAACAAATTCACGTCCGATGAGGCGCACTTCGGCTGCCTTTGTCATCGCGTCAGCGGCCTCGATTGCGGGCACGAGACCACGTGTCTCAATCATGCCCAGCGCGATACCATTGTTTTCACCTGCCATTTTCATACCTCCTGTTTAACAAAAGCATTTATATTTCATTAACTTTCGATTGCCATCCACCTTCACCAGTCAGGTTCAGGCTCCCAGAAATCTATAATCCCGCCGATTGTTAAATCGGTAAGAATGCCAAAGTCACCTGCAGCATACCTCGCAGCAGAACCACTCACTGTGTAGACCCAATTGCCTGGGCGGGCGCCTACTGGGTCTACAGCAACTTGCCGTTTTCCATTTTTCGACCGCAACACACGCAAGCTGATTGCCTGCAGCCCGTCTACGCGGCGCGTGCAAACCAGGGCTGACTCGACCTGAAGAATCTCCATGATTCAGCCCTCTTCCTGAGACGGCCAGTGGTCGATAATACCTACGATCGTCAAATCGCTTGGGTACTCTTTGCTGCCGGCGGCTTCACGAGCGGCTGAGCTACCCACGCAGATCACCCAGTCTCCGGGCTTGCTTCCGACCGCATCAACGGCAACCAGCAGACTTTTGCCATCGCGTACGACTTGAAGATGCTTGTGTTCCATGGCTGCAATACGGTTGGTTGCCACCAATGGCCTTACTATTTGGCATATCTTCATCAGCAGCTACCCATTTCAGGATGACTCACCGTTGAGGCAAGCATCTCCAGTGGACTGTCACTATCGCAGTCACGAGCAACCTGAAGAACATGCAACATGCCCTGTCCGAACAGCGAGGCATAGCGCTCCGTAAGCGCCCGCGCGACTCTGGCGCAACGTTGCTCCGCGCGTACTCTGGCGCCTGGGACATGCCCGTGGTAATCAAAGCGAACCACCACGGGTACTGGAAGACCATGAGCCACATTAAGGGCCCTGAAGATCTTGATACCCACATCGAGATCAGCAGCACCTTCTTCAACTGTATTGAGATAGGCGAAGTACATTAAATTTCGTAGTTGAATATCCTCGAATCCCACTCCAGCCCCAATGAACTTTTCAGCGTGCCCAATATCCGGATATTGCTGGCCGTAGCCTCCAAGAACATATGCAATCTGAGATAGATTGTTCTCAATCAAATAGGCAATTAATCTGACCATGCCATGTGGCACATCTGGCGAACATCTCTGAATCGATGACTCAATCGCATTTTTTGCGTCCTTGGGATCCAGCCCCGCCGTCTGATCAAATATTGTCTTTGTATCAATATATCTCCCAAGTTCCATTTGTCCCCGGCCATCGGGAACATGTACTCTCATCGAGTCATTATCGGTATTGACGCCAATAAGCAACAAATCTATAGAGGCGCCACAGCAGAAACTGTTTTCAACAGCCTGCCGGAAATCCGACAGGCGCTCCAGACCGGCCTGCGCAGCTTTTTGCACGTCCGAGCCGTGAGCGGCACACCCCTCCTGATCGGGATTTACTGTACTGAAATGATAGACCACGACTTTCAGATACCGTGTTGGCGCGTCCACAGTATTCGGCACACCCGCTCGAAATCGTTGCAGTTCGATCTCCATCCACTTTTCCAGGCTGTCCTCTACATCGAACATTGCACCCGCATAAGATTTGCGACGCACGGCTCGGGCGGGCAATCTCAGAACATAACGCACCAAGTGCGCAAGCCGCCCATCTGCACAGGGCGTAATATCCAACGTGTGAAAACCACACGATTGCAGAAACAGATCAAAATCCTTCTCTGCCGATTCTGATGAGGCATGCCTGCTGAAAAAATCATCACAAAATCGTTTGTAGGTATTAAATACACACCATGCAAACAAGCGGCGCATATCCAGTTGCCCGACCCAGGCGTCAGCTAAAATCGGCTCTGGCAAGTTAAAACCCAGCCGCTCATAAACAATATGCTGCGCATTCACCTCGAAGCCGGCCTCGTGCTGTATTGATGAAACATCTTTTAGCGCAGGGACTATGGCATCAAAAGCCTGCTTGACAGCATTTTCATATGCCAATAAATCCGCATTCTCACCCGTCTTGCATAATGGATGTTGCACATCAGTACGCAAACGTATGCCTTCGCGCTGCATATGGCCGCCATTTATCTGATTCTGATTAATAGCTGCGGCGGCACCGGGCCTTCTCAGAGGCGCTGTTCCATGCCCCCGCTTACTCAATGCCCTTTGCCTGCGTACTGTACTGAACATAATCTGCCCATCCGGTCCTAGCTGAGACAGCCTTACGGGCTACCCGCGAGCACCGCCCGAATAAGTAACCAATGCGCCTTTTTCTGTATTACCACTACCACCCGTTACCTTACTGACTGGAACAGGCGCATCTTCTGGGCGCGACATATCGGCCCTTGTTTGCATCGCGCTCCTTGGCGCGCCACGCCGGGTTAAATTACGCAGTGTTGCTGAATGACCTTCCGTCCCTGTCACATGATCTCCACGCTCCCAGTCATCGCCGGTAATCCTTAAACCCGCCTCCATACCTTCACCGGTAATACGGGGTTTAACCCGGCCATGCACAGTTTCCACAGTTTCAGGAACGTTTGAATGATGATTACGTTGGCGGTCAAAACGTGCCTGCTCCGTGCCAGTCACTTTACCTGACGCCATGCCAAACGGCCCAGTGATCCTCCCTCCTTCATATTGGGATCCGGTCACGGGTGAAGCGGCGCCCTCATGCTGTGCAGCATGAGCTGGAGGCGTAACGCTGAAATCACTCCACGGTTGATTCTCAAGCGTTTGAGGAAAATCAGGACTGCCAGGCTCAGCAGCAACAGCAGGACATGCCTCGGCCACCTGGTCTGCACCCACATACGGCGTACCACTGACAGGCTCACAGGCGCCTTTATCAGCGCCTGTGGCCTTGCCACCGATACCAGGCTGCTGGCCCGTCAACGGCATTCCGAATGTCCGTCCAGAAGGTTGCATGCGCGCTTGCGCGGCATCAGCCTGCGTCTCATCACAAAACGCGCGGTACTGGTCCATGCCTGCATAAGGAGTTCCAGTCAATACCTTGCACGTACCGGGCTCGTCTCCAGTCACATTAGCCGACCGAGATGCGAGGTCGCCCGTTACCTTGAGACCACCATGGGTCTGAGAAACGGTTATTTTGCTGTCAGAGCGTTGCGGCACCGAATCACAGAAATTACTGTACTGTTCCAGTCCGATATAATCATCTCCAGTAATATTTCGACAGGCGCCTGGCTCATCTCCCGTCACACGTTCATCGCGCCCGACCAGTGTCCCACTAATATATCCACCACGGAGCGTCGCGCTGACTCCAACCTTAGAAGGCACTGAGCCAACATGCCCTGATCTAGCATGTGATCCCGGAGATTTATAGCTCGAACCACCTTCTTTGCCTGCAACATTCCTAGATCGATCAACACTATCGCCTGACAATGACCTGCCTTTCATGGACTCGGCCATCGACACTGTACGGGACGATCTCACCAGGGAGCCATCACAGAACCTCGCTTCATCTTCAACACTGGTATACTCACCACCCGTTATGCGCTTGCAAGCACCGTGTTCATTCCCAGTGACGTTACTGCTCATCCCAATGCGGCTGCCGCTCACAGGATTGCCATGAGACGTTGATGTAACAACGACCTTGCTTGCGGATGTTACCTTTGCTCCGTTGTGGCAGAATTCGTTGAAAATATCAGCACCCAGATATTCGGTACCGGTAACAATTTGACAGGTCCCCGGCTCATCTCCAGTCATGTTGCCCTTCCGGCCAATGACAGTGCCGGTAACCGTCTGTCCGCTGACAGTCACACTGGCGCCGACCTTCCATGGCGCATCCTGCGCGGGCCCGGTCTTCCCACCGGATGACTTACGTTGACGTCCGCAGGGAACCGGCTTTTTCTGCCCTGCACTGCCATTTTTACTTCGCTGAGTGCGAATCATTTTTGCAAGCTCACGTCCAGACAGCTTTGGATTGCTGGCACGCGCCACCTGAGCCTTGGTCATCGCATTGCCACTCAAGCCGGCCTTGCCTAGCGACGACAGCGCCTTCCGGCGGGCCAGCGCGGCCGCCTTGGCGGAACTTGACGGAATTTGGGGCACACGCGCAAAACGCGCGCGAGATTTTCCAGACCGGGCATCGGCCTCTTGCCGCTTATCCTGGCTCATACACGTTTCTATCTTGGCGCCACCGCAACCACAGCCACAACCTTCAGCAGTTCTATCGAGAAGTACTTGTTCAGGTTGATGCCCGCTGCCTGTACGGCTTGGCCCGACACGCACCCGGTCTTTACTGCTCACAGCCGCCTTCCCCTTGCTGGACATCGCCTTCCGGCGCGCCAACGAGGCTGCTCTGGCGCTTCCGCCAGTTCCCTTGTAATCCAGTCCTCCGCGCTGCGCTTGTGGCACTGAAACCGGACTTTTCTTGACACTACCGGAACCACCAGATTTATTGCCCAGCGACGTTATCGCGGATTTTCCCTTCTTCGATAATTCCCTACGCCGCTGCAGTGCAACAGCACGGCCGCTACCTTGTTTTGCGATTGCCACCTGTGTCATGATCAACCCGCCTTTGTCTTTGTTTCAGTACTTCAGACGCTGGAAATTCGTGCTTAGAGACGCCCCTCGAAAACAACAAAGTTAACACCCTGACTTTGGGTATAGTTGTCATAGCCAATCAGGCGAACGTGGTGGTCTGGATAGGCTCGACGGCACGCTTCGAGCTCTTCCATGACCACAGCGGGGTTCTGCTCCCCGAAAAGGGGTAACTTCCACATAGTCCAGTAGTGATTGGTTGAGCCCGACGGGTGCTCATGCTCTATGGCCGGCGTCCATCCCTGAGAGATCATATACATGATCTGCTCATAAACCTCTTCCTGCGTCAATTTCGGCAAGAATCCAAATGTCTCAAGAGTTTGTGAAGTCTGATAATCACCCTGTAGATTATTCATAGACATTGCTAGGCCCTCAGTACTTTTCTGCAAATACGTTTACGATTAAATTCCTTAAGAGACCACATCCAGCTTATCAACAGTATCAAACTCGAACTTAATCTCTTTCCAGGTTTCCATGGCCATTGCAAGCTCCGGGCTGTTTTTGGCCGCCTCTGTGAGAATGTCACGCGCTTCTTTCTCAATTTCACGCCCTTGATTGCGCGCCTTCACACTGGCCTCCAACGCCACTCGATTTGCCGCGGCGCCTGCCGCGTTACCCCATGGGTGACCTTGCGTTCCACCGCCAAACTGCAACACTGAATCATCACCGAAAATCGTAACCAGCGCGGGCATATGCCAAACGTGGATACCACCTGATGCAACAGCGAATACACCTGGCATTGAGCCCCAATCTTGATCGAAAAAGACACCACGCGACCGGTCCTCCGGCACAAAGGATTCACGCAACTGATCAACAAAGCCCAATGTAGATGCCCTGTCACCTTCCAATTTACCGACAACCGTACCGGTATGGAGATGGTCCCCGCCGGACAGACGTAAACACTTGGCCAGCACGCGGAAGTGGATTCCATGCTTTGGATGCCGGTCCAGAACCGCATGCATTGCTCGATGGATATGCAGCAGCATGCCATTCTTGCGGCACCAGTTGGCCAGACTGGTATTCGCGGTAAATCCACCGGTCAGAAAATCGTGCATGATAATCGGCTGCCCAAGCTCCTTGGCGAATTCCGCGCGCTCAAACATATCCTCACAAGTTGCCGCGGTTACATTGAGATAGTGCCCCTTACGCTCACCAGTCTCTTGCTCTGCCTTCTGTACCGCTTCCGCAACGAACTCGAAACGGTCACGCCAGCGCATGAAAGGCTGGGAATTAACGTTCTCATCATCCTTGGTCAGATCCAACCCGCCACGCAGGCACTCATAGACAGCGCGCCCGTAATTTTTTGCCGACAGTCCCAGCT
>Ga0256830_1000401_pt1 | contig 35844 bp, 22 predicted proteins | sample 128326metaG_FD_190537 | JGI IMG/M metagenome (GOLD analysis project Ga0256830, IMG submission 190537) | Hydrothermal vent microbial communities from Lau Basin, Pacific Ocean - 128-326 | ecosystem: Environmental > Aquatic > Marine > Hydrothermal vents | place: Pacific Ocean: Lau Basin | collected...
TTTACCCTTTTATTATGGATGATGTGGGAGAAGCACTACAGACCAAGCGTCGTGGTCGGGCCACTGTGATTAGTCATTTAACACCGCCGTTTGCAAAAAGTGGTTTATATGCCGAGCTGGTGGACTTGCATGAATTGATGCACCAGTACAAAGCGCTGGATGAAGGCGGCGTCAAATCGCGAACCAAAGAGCGCATTATTGACGCCGTTATTGCGCGCAATATCGACAAGGACTTGAACTGGAGTAAAGCGGATATCGGCCAATATTTTGATGGTTTTTTTGCAGAACTGCACGCGTATCTGAGTGATTTAGGCGCACAAAATCAGCCACTGGGATTACACACCTTCGGTGATGTACCTCAGGCGTCGCATCTGGTTTCAACACTGGTGCAAATGCTGGGTGAACGTTTTGTGGAACCTGCGCGACGTTATGCTGGAACCTTGAGCGAAGCATCCAAAAATATAAACAGTGCTCACGATAGCTTGGTGGATTACCGCAGTCTGGACCAATCACCCGAGTATCAACTTATTCGCACTTTTGTTATAGGCAATGCAAGTTTAAAGGATATTCAGGACGAAACCTTACGCACCTTGTTGCAAGAGGCAAAAAACAATTACGCGAATTTTCAAAACATTGAAGAGAACACCGCATTGTTAGCGGCATTGTCAGGTAAGTACGTGACTAGCTCGAGCGGTGGTGATCCGGTTCGCAGTCCTGAGGCATTACCTTCTGGTAAAAATCTGTATGGATTTGATCCTGCAAAAATTCCAACACCGGCAGCCTGGGATGCTGGCAAGGCGCTAATGGATGATCTTATTGCTAACTATTATCAGGACCATGGTACTTACCCGGATAAATTGACGTTTTCCATGTGGTCCATCGAAACCATGCGGCATTTGGGCGTGGTTGAATCGCAAGTACTTTATGCCATGGGTGTCAGACCGGTGTGGAGCGAAAGTGGACGCATTACCGGCACGGAAATTATTCCCTTCAGTGAGTTAAAGCGCCCCCGAGTGGATGTGGTGCTTTCAGCAACGGGACTTTACCGTGATGCCTTTCCTAATGTCATGATGATGATTGCCAAAGCCGTTGAAGATGTGGCGGCATTAAAAGAAGACAATAATTTTGTTTATCGCCACGCCAACACCTTAAAATCCGAGTTAATTGCTGACGGTATGGATGAATCAGAAGCAAATAAGCTGTCTACCATTCGAATTTTTTCAAACGAAAGTGGCAACTACGGGACAAATTTGGAAAGTGCCAGCCTGGCTTCGGATACCTGGAAGGGCGAAGACAAACTCGCTAAGCTTTATCTTTCACGCATGGGCTTTTTTTACGGTAGCGATGAAAACACCTGGGGTAAAAAACTGCCCAATGTTGATTTATATGCCAAAAATCTCTCTGGCACCGATGCGGCGGTTTTTTCGCGCTCGTCAAATGTGTATGGTTTGTTAACCAGTGATGACCCGTTTCAGTATATGGGCGGTATCTCATTAGCCGTACGTCACCTCGATGGAAAAAGCCCGGACATGTTCATTAGTAATTTGCGCGACCCTGATATTATGCGCAGTGAATCATTGGGCCGTTTTCTGGCAACTGAATTGCGCACACGGCAATTTCACCCGCAATGGATTAAGGAAATGCAAGCGGAAGGTTACGCAGGCACACTCACTACACTGGATGTGCTCAACAATTTTTGGGGCTGGCAAGTGGTTGACCCGGATAATGTACGCGCTGACCAGTGGCAGGAATTCTTTGAAGTATATGTGCAAGACAAGTACAAGCTCGATATGCGGGAATGGTACGAAGAAAACAACGCGCATGCATTGGCGCAAATGGTAGAGCGTATGCTGGAAGCGGTTCGAAAGGGGTATTGGGCGGCGGACGAAAAAACCGTGAAACAGCTGGTTGAGGTTTATACCGAGTTGGCGAATAAATACGATGTGTTTGCACAAAACGACACCTTTCAGGAATATGTGGATCAACAGGCGGCAGGATTTGGCCTGGCGTCGTTGGCACAAGTCTCATCCGCCAGCCAAACAGATGTGCAAGCGCAACAACAGCAACCGCCAGATATGCAAGCAGCGCAGGAAACTCAAAACACGCAAGTGCAAGGGCAGATGATGCAACAAGTACAACAGCAAGAACTTAAACCTGATGATCGCTATCAGTACCTTATCGCATTGATGATGTCATTTTTTGTGGTCGGTTTTCTTTATCAATTTGTCTCCTGGTCTTCATTCAGGCGGCCAGAGTTAACCCCCTGAACTAATCTTTTTTTCTGCTACAATAAAGCCACGTCCGTACTATTTTCGGGCGTGGCTTTGTTAATGTTTACTCTTAAAGCCGAAAGCAAACCCAAACTCAAAGCAAATACGAGCAACAATACAGGAGGTAAATTCTTTGAGCACCACGCTGGAGCAACGACAATACGCCACCATTCGGATAGAAACACGTTTGGCTGGTAATTCGTACGCACAAGGCACGGCTTTTATTTATGAACACGCGACGCATGGAAACAGCTACCCTTTTTTAGTTTCAGCCAGATCTGTGGTTGCCAATGCCGCAGAAGCGCGTATGAGCTTTTTTCAAGGACAAAATAATACGCCAATACCAGGCAAAGCCTACACACTGGATGTTGAGCTTTTTTCGCAACTTTGGTTTAGGCACCCTGAAGACTCATTGAATATTGCGGTAACGCCTTTTATGCCATTTGTAAAGCATATTGAAAAAACGGGTATCTCAATATTTTTTCGTTCACTTGATGCAGAAGACCCGCTTGATACCATTAATTTCGCTGGTATTGGCGAGTCTGTGCTTTACGTTGCTTATCCCGAGAGTTGCTGGGATAGACACTCGCTTTTACCTGTTTTTAGGGGCGGTATGATTTCGTCGCGTTGCGATTCTGCCTATCAGGGTTTGCATCAGGTATTGCTCGATACGATTGTATTACCCGGCTCCTCTGGCAGCCCGGTATTTTTGAAAACTAATGGTCAGTTATTGGGTATGTTAACTAATTTGCCAAATGTGATTTCTGCGGGAAATACAGATACGGTGATTTACGACGCATCAGTGGAAACCCCCATGGGGCTAGTGATAAAAACACAGGCTATCGTTGATACGATTGAGGCTTGTCTTAAGGCAAGAGGTGTTAGTCAATGAATACGCATGCTCGCCCGCTTACCCCCTTGCTTACGGTTGATATCATCATCGAATTGTCACATGCGCCGGGGCAAATATTATTAATCGAACGTAAATTTCCACCGCATGGCTGGGCCTTGCCCGGCGGTTTTGTGGACGTTGGTGAAACAGTGGAAAATGCGGCCATTCGTGAGGCAAAGGAAGAGACCTCACTTGATATATCGCTGGTGCGTTTATTGGGCTGTTACTCAGACCCTCGGCGCGATAACCGTGGCCATACGGTAAGCGTTGTTTTTATTGCCCGCTCTCAGGGGCAAGCCATTGCGGCAGATGATGCCAAGCTTGTTAAACTTTGGTGGCCTGATCAGCTGCCCGAGATGGCGTTTGATCACCAAAAGATCGTCAACGATTATCTGAATTTTACCAAAAGCGGTGAGCTTCCTTTACTTCAATTTTAGTTAAAATTGGCTGTTTATCATTATGTTAGTTGTTATCTCGGGCTACTGCTGGCATTGTCGAGTTATGGTTAATTTTCGATTAATCTCAATGATGTGTAATTGTTAACATCTTGTTTATATAATGTGGGATGTTCAGTAAACGTATGATTATGGCAGATGCACCTTCTTATTCTGATTTGGCTGGCCTTCAAGTAAACCGTTTGGGGGGGGATCGGCGACGCAGTTATTTTCGTTCGTTACTGTATTCTTTTTTTAAACGACGCAGAAAAATTCATCGCAGGCAAGGGGATCTTAAGGAAAATACCTTTGTGGATATTCATGAACCCAAACTTGCTGTTATTTATTTATTGACTCTGTTGCTAAGCGTAACTGATGCCTTTCTTACACTTTATATTATTGATAACGGTGGAGAAGAAATAAATCCATTTATGGCATTTTTAATGAACAAAGATGTTGAGATGTTCTTCTGGGTAAAATTCACCATGACAGCATTTGGTATGTTGTTTCTTATTTCGCATAAACACTTTACGGTTTATCGCGCGATGAACGGCTATCACATGTTTTATGGGATAGCCGCGATTTATATTGTGTTGGTGAATTACGAAATCATTTTAATTACACAGCTTATGCCGTATGCGTAATCATCTGCAATAAAAAAATGTGAGCGATTAGTTTACAACATTCACACCTGCCGCTTCTGGCAGCCTTGGCAAGGTGATTTCGGGGTATTTCCCGGTTAAGGTTTTTAAAAACTCGACCACGTCTTTTATTTCTGACTCAGACATGTCGTAGTTAAACTGCACCTTACTCATTATTTTAACTGCTTTATAAATGTCATTTACTGCGCCGTTATGAAAATACGGTGCAGTGTCCATTATGTTACGCAATGAAGGTACACGCCACATGACCTTATGTTCTTCGTCAAGGGTGACGTGATAGCGCCCCAGATCATCGACAAAGCGGTATTTGTCTTCATAATAGGTACCGCGATACGTGGGAAACATTTCATAAAAACCATCACCCATTTTTAATGCTGGCCCGGGTGCCGGGCCAGCAAAGTTCACCCCAAAGTGACACGCCAGACAGCCTTTGTTTTTAAACACAGACAAGCCCCGTTTTGCTGCTTTACTGAGTTTTGATTTATCCCCTTTAATGTATTGATCAAACAAACTGTCCGGTGTATTTAATGTACGTTCAAATGCGGCAATGGCTTTGCTGATATTTTGCATTGACACTTTTTCGTCCATAAATGCCGCTTTAAATGCGGCGCGGTAGCCGGGAATTGCACTGAGTCGTTGCACTAACTGGCTCTCGCTGGACATGTTCATAATACGCGGATCCAGTAAATGGTCTTTTGCCTGAGCTTCAAGGCTGGGTGATCTGGCCTCCCAATAATAGGTGGACATATGCCCGATATTCCATAGGCTGGGGGCATCACGCTTGATGCCTCTCGCTTTCATGGCTTTTGTAATCCCCTCTGAATCTGCACTTGCTGCGAGATTGTGGCAGCTGTTGCAAGATGTTGAGCCATCGCCGGATAATCGTGTATCAAAAAACAATTGTTTTCCCAACGCAATTTTCTGCGGCGTTTGTGGGTTTGAGTCAGGAATAATGGGTGTATCCGGTAACGGCTGCAAGTATTCAAAGGCATAAGCCGGGATAGAAAGGCACAATAAAATGGCATAAAGCAAGCTACGCATGAACAAAAAAACCTCAATTTTCTGAATTATGGAAAAATTGGCGCATATTATACATGAACAGTTGTTAAATCTGCCCCCTGTAAAAGCGTCAAGTGTGGTGTTCAGATGCCCAATTCGGCTAAAAGTTTAAGTATTTTTTAAGGCCTGTCGATACCTCCTGCTAGATAGCTTCATTATTTCACAAGGGGGTATCGGGCTTGGGCCTGAACATAGATAGATGAATGTAATTGTTGGCTTTTTAGTCGTAATGATATGCGTATTTGGTGGATTCATGATGTCAGGTGGGCAATTGCTTGCATTATGGCATCCCCCCGAGCTTGTCATTATCGCCGGTGGTGCGTTTGGCGCATTGATATTAGCGAATCCAATTAAGGTGCTTAAGCAGGTTGGTGCTGATCTTCCCGGTATCTTCAAGGGTTCCCCCTACAATAAAGAAATGTACATGGATTTACTGGCATTGTTATTTGATTTGTTTTCGATGGCCAGAAAAGAGGGCTTGATGTCACTTGAGGCCCATATCGAGGAACCCGATGAGAGTGAGGTGTTTCGAAAATACCCCAAAATACTGGCTAATCACCATGCGATCGAGTTTATGACAGACTATCTGCGATTAATGGTAACCGGTGCGGCCAACGCCATGGAAATGGAAAATTTAATGGACCTTGAACTTGATACTCATCATGCAGAAGCATCTGTACCGGGTTCTGCCGTAAGTGCCATGGGTGATGGCTTACCGGGGTTTGGTATTGTGGCAGCGGTAATGGGGGTGGTTATTACCATGGCCTCTATTAGTGAAGGGCCGGAAGTTATTGGCGCAAAGGTGGGGGCGGCCCTGGTAGGTACCTTCGTGGGTATTTTATTGTCCTACGGCATCGTTGGCCCCATTGCCAGCTCCATGGCGCATATAAAAACCGATGAGTCTAAATTTATCGAGGTGATTAAGGTTTCTCTACTGGCTTCATTAAACGGCTATAGCCCGCAGGTGGCGGTTGAGTTTGGGCGTAAGGTTATTTTTTCCAGTGAACGCCCCAATTTCCTGGAGCTTGAAGATTATGTCAAGCGAAAATAAAAATGAATAGCTGACGGCTAAAACCGAAGTACTGGCCTGTTGAGCAAAGCAAGGCGTATGGCAGAAAATATACAACCCATAGTAATAAAGAAGGTAAAAAAAGGCGGGCATGGTGGTGCCCATGGTGGTTCGTGGAAAGTGGCCTATGCCGACTTTGTGACCGCCATGATGGCTTTTTTTCTTTTACTGTGGTTGTTATCCACGTCCAGCGAAGAAGTGCTTGCCGGGATTGAAAGTTATTTCCAAAGTCCCAGTGTGGTGAACGCTGCCGGTGGTGCAAGCACCAGCATGATTGACCTGGGCACTAATGTTGATGTCTCTAAGGGTGAGGGCGATAATCGTCGTGAGAGTGACAGTTACGAAACCTACAGCGAAGAATATGAGCGTCGTGAAATGCGCAAGCTCGAGGACTTGAAAGACGAGCTGGAATACATGATAGAAAATACCCCTTCAATTCGGGAATACAAAGATCAGTTAATGATTGAGATTACCGATGAAGGTTTGCAAATCCAGATTATTGATAAAGATAATCGTCCCATGTTTGATCGTGGCAGCGCGGAACTCAAACCCTATGCCAAAACCATCTTGCGAGAAATTTCCCCGATTCTAAACGAAATGGAAAACCGTTTGAGTATCACCGGCCATACAGATGCAAGTCGCTATATGCGCAGTGATGGTTACAGTAACTGGGAGTTGTCCAGTGACAGGGCGAATGCAGCAAGGCGGGAGTTGGTCAAGTCCGGCACACCCATAGCAAAAATAGCGCGTGTGGTGGGGTTGGCATCCAAATTTCTGTTGGTAAAAAAGGACCCGCTGCATGCCAGTAATCGCCGTATCAGTATTCTTGTATTGAAAAAGCGCAAAGAAGATGATATTTCACGTGGCCAGGGATTACAACCAGAGAAATTAAAACCACAAACTTTAGTAAAACCGCAATCACAGCCGCAAAATAATGTTCAAGACATGCAAAGTCGAGAGCAATTAAAAAATGCAATCCGGGGTGGAACGGTGAGACGCTCGGGTGAGATCGTGCGTTTTCGGGGTGAATAAAAAAAATTACCGGCATTGACCAGCGGTGTGATTTGAAACTCGTCTCCCGCTTGGCGTTATCTTCAGGGCTTTCTCGATTGATGTCTCGCTTCTTTCACAAAACTGACCTTTACCCTTTGCGATTGTTCATTGCGGAATTCGAGACTATCTTTTGACATGTTTTGAAATAGTTTATCGTAAAACTCAGAAATTAATTACGCAATAATTTAAATCGAAGTAAATATGTAAATGTAAAATAAAGGGCTATCACATTAATTTTTGCATACCTGTAATCTGGATCACAGGTTTTGATGCCGAATCAGAATAATATAAAAAAATACGATAATTCTCGTGAATAAAATAGTGAATACCCTGGATGAGTTAGTGGCCCCGGTGTTGCCCTGGGCTGCATAGAAAATAAATTTATACTGTTAATATCGTATAATAATCACCTCCTTTACATGTCTAATATGATGTCGTTAATCTATAATAACAGTAAGGCAAACCCTTCGAGGGTATTCTGGAAATAAATAATTATAAAAAGGGAGTTAATAGTGATGTTAAGGTCAAAGTTTAAATTAACGTTGGTAGCCGCTGTCGTTTTAGCGATTGCCGGTTTATCAGGTTGTTCTAATCCAAATGATGCTGCGGAAACAACAGCCCAGCTTTCCGGGGTGGTGAGCAAAGGGATTATTGTTGGCGGAAAAGTTTATGCTTACCCGATTATCAATGGCGTTATCGTAAAAACGGTGCCCTTGGGTGAGGCTACAACAAATCCCAAAGGCAAGTACACGATCAGCATTAGTGATTACACAGGCCCTGTAGCCATTGTTGTCGGACCAGCATCCGATGGATCTTCACAAGTAAAATGTGATGTGCCGGCTGGTTGTTCTTACAAAGGTGGCAACTACAATTTTGGTACATTGATGCCATTTGATTACAGTCTTGAAGCTTTGGTACCTAATGTGACCGGCGGTAGTTCGATATCGGTTAGTGTAACTGCGTTGACCAACATGGCGGCAGCTTACGCCAAAAGCCTGGGTCTGACTGCCAATGGTGATACGGTAAAATTGGCCAATGAGAAGGTGGCGAAACTGCTGGAAGTCGATAATATTTTAGGGGTTGAACCTGTGGATGTTACGGACTCCGCATCGCTTAGCTCATCGACGACTTCGCCTGCGTCAATCAAATACGGTTATATCGCCGCGAGTATTGCTGCAATTGCCAATGAGGATGCAGGTGGTAACGTGGGCAAGGCAATAGCCAGCCTGAGCCAGAGTTATATTGCGAATAACGGTGAGCTAATTGGCAGCGAGGCAGTTGATGCGCCTGAGGTTATTAGTTTACTCGAGATAACCGATGGCGCACTTTCCATTATGCGCGCCGAAAAAGGTGCCAGTGGTGGCGTATTTGATTTGGTAAAAAAGGAAGTTGAAGCAAAAAGCGAGTCAGCCAAGGCAGCCACTGACACATCGACTGCGACAAACACCGAAACAGAAATTGCAGTAGGTGATGTTGAATCGGCCAAGGATATTGTTACCGAGCTGCGTACCTGGGGCGCTGCCGCGCGTCGTGATCTTGTAGGTGAAAAAAATGGTATGGCTGAAGATGCCGGTGCCTTAGATCGCGTTGATAAGGCGTTGAAGTCTGTTGCTGACTCGGAGTTTGAGCAGGTTGTTGTCATTATGGCCGAGAGTGCGGTGATCATGGCTCAGGCGTATATGGCGCGCCAGAAAGGTGATATCGAAGACGGCACTTATTCAATCAGGGAGTTCATCGGCAATGCCGGTTTCTTTGCGGCTGGCTTTTTCGGTGGTGGTGAAGAGGGTTACGCTGATTCTGGCGAGTATGGTGATTTTGGCGAGTACGATGGTTTTGGCGATTATGGAGCGTTTGATGACGAAATCAGGGATATGCCGATTTCCGGCGATGATATCGATTCTTTGCCACCGCCTTCCGGTGTTGTTTTATCCAAAGCCGACATGGAGGAAATCCCGCAAAACCGTCAACTCGGCGGTGAAGTGATTGTGACAGGCAATGTCGTCGAGTTTAGCAATGTGGTGATTGAGGATATTGATGTCAGGTTAAAAATGACTGGTCCCGAGAGTGCCAGTGGTAAGGAATTTACTTTCACTTTGGGCCAGTCCAGCGCATCAAATAACAATGTTGAATTTGTTTTTAATGAAAGTTTTGCGACGATTTCTTTTGTTAATGATGTGGAAAATATTTTGGTCTTGGATGATCAAGTCGATAAGCCCAGGAAAGTGGTGCTGGATCTTTCCGGCAAGCTGGCACATAAGGCAGATTCCGATGCTGAAGTTAAAATGAGTTTTGAAGGCGGTATAGAAGCGGAGGTATTTTGGACTTATGCCACTTGGGAAAATGGCAATGAAGTAGAGGATATCAATCCGGGGCGGCTTGTCTTTGATGGCGCCTTTAGTATAGCCGAAGGCGATGTGAATGATGCATTCAGTGCCACGCTGGAAGTCAATATGGCAAATGCTGAAACCTTTACTCAAACCGCACCCAAATACTTTGCAGGGCAGACGTATCCTGACTTTGCCAGTTATCGTTTTTCTCCCGATGGCAACAAACTGATTATTTCATGGCCTGATGGTGACGTTGTATATACGTATGATGTTTCAAGCAAACAGGTAACCCAAACCCGTTTTGGCAATGAGGGTTTTGTGACCGATGTTCAAGTCATGAGTATATTAGATTTGCGCGCAGGCGGAATGGGGTTTGTCAGTGAATTTGACTCGTTGGATGATTTTATTGCAAATTACCCTGAATTTAACGAAGCTGAGTTTTGGTCTCGGGATATCTATCTTGACAATGGCTATTTTTTCGTTGAAAACGTGAAGATTAATGAATCCGAGTGGTCAAAAGCTGGCGGAACGATTAGTGCCACGGTTGGCTTTGGGGGGAATTATGGCAGCGGTATGGTTAGCGACGAAGATGCGGAAAACTGGCGTGATCTTGACGGCAAGTTGACTATGTTGGCTCAGCTTGATGAGCTGCCAGAGGCACGTGTTGTTGCCAGTGTTGACCGTTATGATTACGCGGCTGTGACTGGTTCGTTAACATTAAGCTATGATGATGTGACGATTGTTGTTTCGGGCGATATTAACGAAGAAGAGAAAAACAATCTAATCGGCAGCGTCAGCGTGATTGTCAAGACAGCAAAAGGCGATCTCTCAATTTATCCAGACGTATCCACAGAAGAGTTGCAAGGCAGTGTCAAGGTAAATGGCAAGGTTGTTGGCTCTATTTCCGAAACCGATAAGGGCGACTTGTTGGTTAGGTATCTGGATGGCACTTTTGAGACGGTGTTGTATTAATTTTCTTGGCAACTAACGAAAAAGGCGGCTTATTAGTCGCCTTTTTCGTATGTATATAGTGTATTTAATCAAGCATTTTTTGTGCAATGATAATTCGTCGTGTTTTTCCCGTACTGTTTCTTCTATTCACCGGCACTTTGGTTGCCAGTGAGCACAACTCTGTTTATATAAACTCATTCACGTTTTATGATTCGGAGCCGGTGCCGTTTCAGCGCTTTGAGAAAAGCTGGGGCAAGGGATTTCGTGGTGGCAACTCGGCTATAAGTTACGTCAATCATGAGCTTGGTTTTTCTTTAGGTAGCTGGGGCTTTGGCTATGTTTCTCGTAGCGCCAGTTATGTTCAGTTTGGCACTGAAACGGCTGCTTTGGTAAATATTCTTGCTCAAAAACGCCCCATTTATGGCGATGGGTTTTTAGTGGATGTCAGGGTAAAAAGCTTTAACGCAACTGGTGCACGTTTGTTTTACCAGTTGTTTGAACGCCGCAAAATCCGGATGCAAATTGGCGCATCGCTGTTGCAGGCCGATCGTCTGGTTGATGGCTCATTGAAGGGCCGGTTGGCTGTTATTTCCCAGTCGGATTATCGTTTTGAAAATATCGTGCTGGATTACTTCTACTCGGTTGATAAATTGTTTGATCATCAGGTGGCACAGCCAAAGGGACGGGGTTTTGCCCTGGATACCCGCATTTTCTGGTCACCTACTCCGAGGCTGGCGTTCAAGCTGAACATAGGTGATATTTTGGGGCGAATAAACTGGCAAGATGCACCTTATACCCTTGCGACCATTGAGTCTGATAATAAAGCCTATGATGAAAACGGTTATGTCAAAGTTGATCCCCTGTTAAAAGGCAAACAGCTTACAAAAAGCTTCACCCAGTACCTACCCGTTTATTTTTTAATTTCATCGGAAATGCGACTTCGTGAGTCATATTCTTTATTATTTGAGCTGGAAAGTGTTGGCGTGAAATCATACCCTCGGGGGGGCTTGAGAAAACAAATATCCCGGCAATATGCTGCTGATCTCATATTTGATCCACTCAATCGCGTTTTGGGTTTACGCTTCTCGCATGCCGTGTTTCACATCAGTGTGGCCAGTGACAGTCTGGATATCAATAATGCCTATATGGTATCGGCCAGCGCCGGTATAAGATGGGGGTTTTAGTGGTAGCCAGATGTTGGTTTGCCGGTATTAGGGGTGCTGTCAGGCATTGGGGGTTGGCGTAATCACAGACAATACTGGCTTGCGTATCTCTCTTGTATGGTTTTTAGGCTGCTTGCCACGGTGTTTTTCATTCTCCTTTTTCTTTTAATGTTCAATTTACACAATTGTTTGTTAAAGGAATAAGCCCATCTACCGTTATAAACAGTATGATACATAAGATGTAAACTCAGTCATGACCATAAAACAAAAACTCTATTTATTCTCGGTAGCAATCATTTTTGCTTCTCTTATATTATTGAGCTTGCAACAGTACACCACGAACCGCTCCGATTTGCTTAACAAGGGCATTACCACCTTGCACGATGTCGAAGCCGATATGCAGGCGGTTCATGCGGTTGAACAAAATTATTTGTTAACTCACAACAAGCAATCCCGGGACGCGTTTTATTTTGAACAGGATGAAATGCTGGGGGAGTTGGAGGAGTTAAATGAAATCATGAGCCAATTGGGTCTTGATACTGTATTGCTTGACAAATTGTTGCATGACATGAACAAAGTTACACTGCACTTTACTGAACTGGAGCAGCTTGAGCAGCAAGTTGGCTTGAACGAAAATGAGGGTATTCGTGGTCGCATGCGCAATGCCATTCATTTTGTTGAAAAAGTATTTAAAGAAACCCAAAATTTTCAATTGCTGGTCGAGGTGTTGATGTTGCGTCGTCATGAAAAAGACTTTTTGCTGCGTTTGCACAATAAATACGTTGACAATTTTCAGCAAGTTTACAACGCATTATTTTCCGCTATTGACCAGGCTAATTTGTCCAAAACCAAACGAGCTGAAGTAAAACAGAATCTGAATGTGTATGCCGATCAATTTTCACTGTTGGTTGACAGCAAACGTAAGCTTGGCTTATCAGATGTGGAGGGGGTGCGTGGTAAGTTGACTGCCAGCATGCATCGGGCCCTTGAGCATCAGTCCAGTCTGGTTAAAGAAGTCAGTGAGGCTATAGCCAATGCGCGCACACTTCAATCCCAGAGTATTTTTATAAGTATTATGATTTTGACAGCACTGCTGATTGTGACGACCTTGTTATTGTCGCGCAATATCACCCGAAGATTGTCAAACATCACTGAGGCAATGGAACATGTCGCCGAGGGGCGTGCGGCATTGAGTGCCAGTCTGCCAGCAGACGGCCGTGATGAAACCACGCAAATTGCCAACGCCTTTAACTGTTTTACTTCAAAGCTGGATAAAACTGTGAATCAAGTATTGATGGTTGCCACCAATCTTTCCGAAGCCAGTTTACGCGCCCAACAAATTACCCAGGCCACCAGTGGTTCTATCGAGGAGCAGGTTGAAGCGATTACCCAATTAAACGGTGCTATTGGTCAAATGGCGGACAGTTCTCAGCAAGTACGGGGGGCGATAAATGACGCCAGTAAAACGGTGCAAGACGTGCAGCAAAAAGCAGTAGAAGGGCGATCAGTGGTGAATTCAGCAGTTGACGGAATGCAGGAAATGCAGAAGGAAATTGTCCGTCTGGAAGCCAGCATTCGTGAACTTACCGGACATCATGAAAGTGTCGGTCAGGTACTGGACATGATTGTGACCATTTCTGAACAAACTGATTTACTTGCTCTCAATGCTGCCATTGAAGCAGCCCGGGCCGGGGAGTATGGGCGTGGTTTTGCGGTTGTTGCCGATGAAGTGCGTAGTTTGTCTCGCAGGACAACAGAAGCCACCGATGAAGTCAGGAAACTGATGGATACTATTCGCGCCGGTAATCAGGAAGCCGTATCCTTAATGACGCTTAGTGCAGAAATATCGGCTGAAAATCTTGACCGAACCCGCGCCGCCGGTGAAACATTTGGCGTAATTACCGGCGCCGTTTCCGACATCAATGACCGTAATGGGCTGGTGATGTCGCTGGCTGAACAGCAGACGCATCTGGCCGATGAGGTTCGTGACAATATTCGTCAAATACATGAGAGTGTTCACGCATTGTCCGATTTGGCGCGCAAAAATATTTCAGATAATGGTGATTTATCCCAGTTTTCGGTGCAGTTGGAGTCCTTGGTTTCCGGCTTTTCTGGAAATAACGTTGAAGAAGAATTACCGGAAATTGATTTGTTCTAATCTTGATTATTGCTTGTAATTCGATAAGGCTAATCTGTTAAAAAACTGATGTACTGTGTACTGACTCAAGTGATTGCTATTCAGTTTTAGCGCTATCCTCGTCGCATTTGTTCAGCACGCATTACTGGCAAATGCTTTTTATAGTTGCAATGTGTTCCCAGTTGTCCCTTCTTCCTGACGTTGGGTTTTGTTTTTTGTTGGCCGTGCAATACGCCACCTTTTTCCTTAGCCCTGATTTTTTCCATGCGCAGTTCGTTATTAATGAATAGGTTCTTGTTATTGGTTTTTTTACAATTTATGATGCCTTATAAAAATTGATCAGGAATATTTCATGAATATCAGGTTTATTTATTTGAGTGTTGTGGCGGTGCTGTTTGTCTTGATTTTTGCGCTATTCATGCCGGCATTCTTGTGGCTTTACCTGATTGTACTGCCGTTAATTGTCGTTGGTTTTATGGATATGCGCCAGGCCTCGCACAGTATTCGACGAAACTTTCCCCTTTTTGGACGGGGCCGTTGGGTGATGGAGGCGATACGGCCGTTTATACGGCAATATCTTATTGAGTCCGATACCGATGAAGCGCCAATCAGTCGGGTTTTTCGTAACGTAATTTATCAACGGGCAAAGGGCGAACGAGATACAGTGCCTTTCGGTACCAAATTTGATGTTTATCGTGTGGGCTATGAATGGATTGGGCATTCACTTTCCGCCATAAATATCCCCGAGTCGGCGCATGATTTGAGAGTGACAGTTGGTGGCAGCGATTGCAAGCAACCCTATTCAAGCAGCATTTTAAATATATCCGCCATGAGTTTTGGGGCACTTAGTGGCAATGCGATTGCCTCTTTAAATCTCGGGGCCAAGCTTGGCGGTTTTTCACATAATACTGGCGAAGGTGGTTTGAGTCCTTATCACTTATTGCATGGCGGTGATCTGGTGTGGCAAATCGGTACGGCATATTTTGGCTGTCGTGATGAACAAGGGCGTTTTTCTGAGGCATTATTTGCGCAAAAAGCGCAGAATACCGCAGTGAAAATGATTGAAATAAAGCTCTCACAAGGTGCCAAGCCCGGTCATGGAGGAATATTACCGGCAGATAAAAATACCCCGGAGATCGCTGAAATAAGAGGTGTAAAAGCGCATACGCAAGTCAATTCTCCTCCAACCCATAGCGAATTTGATTCGCCGCTTGGTTTGTTGCATTTTGTGGCCAGGTTACGTGCGCTTTCCGGTGGAAAACCGGTGGGGTTTAAGTTGACCATTGGTCGCCCAAGTGAGTTTGTTGGCATTTGCAAAGCGATGCGTAAAACCGGTATTTGTCCGGATTTTATTACGGTTGATGGCGCTGAAGGTGGCACTGGCGCGGCGCCACTGGAATATGCCAATTCCATTGGTATGCCATTGCGCGATGCGGTTGCGTTTGTTTCTGATTGCCTGGTTGGTTTTGATTTAAAAAAAGAGGTCAAGATCATTGCTTCGGGGAAAGTGATTGCTGGCTTTCATTTGGTAAAAAACTTTGCTTTGGGTGCTGATATTTGTAACAACGCAAGAGCAAATATGTTGGCCTTGGGTTGTGTGCAATCATTAATTTGCAATACCAATCGCTGTCCTACAGGCGTGGCTACGCAAGATAGTCGTTTGGCCCAGGGGCTGGTGGTGGAGGATAAATCAAAACGGGTTTTCCGCTATCATAAAGCCACAGTCAAGGCCACCGCAGAAATTATTGCCTCGGCGGGCTTAAGCCACACGAATGAAGTTAATCGATCGCATATTTTTCGTCGGGTCAGTGCGCAACGGGTGAGTCGTTACGACGAAATCTTTCCTTATTTAAAAACAGGCGATTTACTTGGCGATAATATACCTGATCATTTTAAGTTGGTAATGAATGAATCGACAGCTGAGCGTTTTTCACCGGAACATTGTTTGACTTGTATTGATGAAAAAATTGAAGCAAAGGTATAACCTAAAGATCCTGTTTAATCGCATTTACCATTTCCGGTGCGTGTGTCAGCCATAAATTTACAATCTTACAAAAAAGCGTTGCGGTTTGTTCAGCATCATAAGCTGCCGAGTGTGCTTCGCTCGTGTTCCATTCCATGCCAGCCGCCTTTGCACTTTTTGCTAACACGGTTTGCCCAAAAGCCAAACCGCATAAACTGACCGTATCGAAGGTACTAAAAGGGTGAAATGGATTACGTTTAATGCCAGCCCGTTCTACCGCTGCATTCAAGAAATTTAAATCAAACGGGGCGTTATGACCCACCAATATGGCGCGTTTGCAGTGGTTTTCTTTCAGTGCTTGCCTGATGGGTTGAAAGACAAATTTTAGGGCTTCTTCTTCCGGTTTTGCCATGCGAAAGGGATGATGCGGGTTTATGCCGTTAAATGCCAGTGCGTCCGGGTTGAGGTTGGCGCCAACAAAGGGGTCAACATTTACCTGAATTGTTTTTCCGCGTTGCAGCTTCCCGTCTTTATCCATTTCGATAAGCACGGCGGCAACTTCCAGCAACGCATCTTTTTTTGCATCAAACCCGGCAGTTTCAACGTCGACCACCACAGGCAGGTAGCCGCGAAACCGGTTAGCCATAGTAATAATAGTCAATCACCTTTATTTTTAATATTGATTAGTACAGTAATGATTAGCGTAATTCCATTCAATCAGGATTAACCGGCGGTTTGTTGTATTATTTTCGATATTGTTTTGCCTGCACCTTCCAACTTACTTGCTCAAGGCTTCCCGAGTTTCCATTGTACCTTTTCGCTTGCACGAAACGGTACAACAATTTCGCCGCCAAAATCATATGAGTCTGGTACTTGCCACGCGTCTCTGTATAAGGTGATTTTATTGCTGTTGATGGGTAAGCCGTAAAATTCAGCGCCATGACATGAGGCAAAGGCTTCGAGTTTGTCCAATGCGTTTACGCTGTCAAATGCCTCCGCGTAAAGTGCGATAGCGGCATGTGAACTGTAAATGCCGGCACAGCCGCATGGGTTTTCTTTTCTGCTTTGTATGTGAGGCGCACTGTCGGTACCGAGAAAAAAGCGAGGATTTCCATTTGTGGCAGCATTAAGCAGTGCCTTTCGGTGTTCTTCGCGTTTGAGTATTGGCAAGCAATAGTGATGTGGTCTAATGCCACCTTGAAAAAGTGCATTTCGGTTTAACAATAAATGGTGAGGTGTAATTGTCGCAGCGATATTGTCATTGGCATTTATTACAAAATCGACGCCTTGTTTTGTAGTGATATGTTCAAGCACAATTTTCAATAACGGCAGCTTTTGCGTTAATGGCGCAAGAATTTCGTCGATGAAAATCGCCTCGCGGTCAAAAACGTCGGTATTGTCGCGTGTTACTTCCCCGTGAACCAGTAGAGGAAGGCCATTGTCCTGCATGGCCTTCAAGCTATCCATTACATGGGCAATGTCGCTTACGCCCGCGTCTGAATTGGTTGTTGCTCCTGCTGGGTACATTTTTACGGCATGAACGATAGGGGATTGTGCCGCTTTTTTAATTTCGGCAACACTGGTGTTATCGGTGAGATACAGTGTCATTAGTGGCTGAAATTCCGTGTCAGGCGGGAGCAGGGATAAAATACGCGAATGGTAGGCCTGCGCATCAGCAACACGTGTAATGGGGGGCAGTAAATTGGGCATGATGACTGCGCGGTGAAATTGTTGGGCGGCATGCTCGACTATTGTACGGGTCTGCGGACCGTCTCTAAGGTGCAGGTGCCAGTCATCCGGCTGGATAAGGGTGATCTTGTTTGTGTCAGGCATTTTTACTCGTTTGTTGTACTTCTGTTGATTGTATGTCTATTTAAAACTCATATTCACGTGGCAGTGGTGTTGGCTTGTGTGGGTGTAGTGAATCCGCACTTAGTATAACACAGAATGTTTTTCGCTTAGATGACGGTCTGTCAAAGCCAAAATGGCCGTGGTTTATTTTTTAATCTAAAATCAAACTGACTCTGCAAGCTACTGTAATTTATGCCTATTTTTTTTAAATTTCCAGAAAATCGCACTAAATCAAACGTGGTTGGTGGGAAAACTTGCAATTTTCCACAAGTAAGCAAAAAAATTGCAGGTTTATAGGCATATCAGGGCGTTTTAGTGGGCCTCCATGTGTGTTGTATAAAAAACGAACATTTTTTCTTGTTTTGTAAGTTACTGAAATAACGATGAAAAAAAATTTGATCGTGTGTAATTCAGGTTAAAAGGTGAAATTATTTGACCTTTGGCTTCGAAACAAACATGATACACCCTTTTAAAAATAATCCCTTAGCCACGGTAGGTATTATGCAAAAACCTTAATTTCGACGCTTTTGGCGTTAAATCAAGGCAAGTAACGTATTTGGCTTATGCTGTGTGGAAGGAAGGTAGATTACCCCCAATACAGCAAAACTTTTAGAGAAGCGAGGTTGGTTTAAATGTCTCAACAAGACAATATAAATGATATCGATCATGTCGAAACCCAGGAATGGATTGATGCACTGGAATCCGTTATTGAAAACGAAGGTGTGGATCGGGCGCATTTTCTTCTGGAGCAAATGATTGATAAAGCGCGGCGCTCAGGTGCTAATTTACCTTATTCCGCTAATACTGCATACGTCAACACCATACCGCCTCATCTTGAAGCGCCAATTCCCGGAGACCAACATATTGAAGACCGGATTCGAACGTATATTCGCTGGAATGCAATGGCAATGGTGGTTAAGGCGAATCGCTACAGCTCAGAACTTGGCGGGCATATTGCCACGTTTGCCTCGGCCGCAACCTTATATGACGTTGGTTACAATTATTTTTGGCGAGCGCCGACGCCCGAGCATGGGGGGGATCTGATTTATTCCCAGGGCCACGCTTCCCCAGGTACTTATGCGCGGGCTTATCTTGAAGGGCGCTTAACCGAAGCGCAGCTTGATCATTTTCGTCAGGAAGTGGATGGCAACGGTTTGTCTTCCTATCCTCATCCGTGGTTAATGCCTGACTTCTGGCAGTTTCCTACCGTGTCCATGGGACTTGGGCCGATCATGTCCATTTATCAGGCACGCTTTATGAAGTACCTCAAAGATCGTGGTCTTGCTGATACTAAGGACCGAAAGGTTTGGGCCTTTCTTGGAGATGGTGAAACCGATGAGCCAGAATCTCTGGGCGCAATTTCCTTGGCCTCCCGTGAAAAACTTGAAAACCTGATTTGGGTTATCAATTGCAATCTTCAGCGCCTTGATGGTCCGGTTCGTGGGAATGGTAAAATTGTTCAGGAACTTGAAGCCAGCTTCCGTGGCGCGGGATGGAAAGTGATTAAAGTGCTTTGGGGCAGTTACTGGGATGCCTTGCTGGCCAAAGACAAGGACGGTTTATTGCAACAGCGTATGATGGAAGTGGTTGACGGCGACCTGCAAAACTACAAGTCAAAAGACGGTGCTTATGTGCGTGAGCACTTTTTCGGAAAATACCCAGAACTCAAAGCCATGGTCGCCAATATGTCGGATGACGATATTTGGCGTTTGAATCGGGGTGGTCACGATCCTCATAAAGTGTATGCCGCATATAAAGAGGCGGCAGAGCAAACAGATCAGCCAACTGTTATTCTTGTCCAGACCGTAAAAGGCTACGGAATGGGGGCTGCCGGTGAAGCGCAAAACAGAACGCATTCGCAGAAAAAACTCGGCGCCGATGAAATGATTGCTTTTCGTGATCGTTTTAATGTGCCACTGACTGACGAGGAAGCGGCAGAGGGCAAATATTACAAGCCAGCCGAAGATTCCGAAGAAATGAAATACATGCACGCCCGTCGTAAAGAGCTGGGCGGTTATTTACCTGCTCGCAGTAATCTCGCCGCACCACTGGAAGTGCCGGAATTATCTATCTTTGAACCATTGTTAAAAGGCAGTGGCGATAAAGAAATGTCGACAACAATGGGATATGTTCGGTTGTTAACATTATTGTGCCGGGACAAAAAAATCGGCAAGAATATTGTTCCGATTGTGCCTGACGAAGCACGTACCTTTGGTATGGAAGGTATGTTCCGTCAATTGGGTATTTATTCTTCTGTCGGTCAGCTTTATACGCCACAAGATAAATCGGAAATCATGTTTTACAAAGAAGATAAAAGCGGCCAGATTTTAGAGGAAGGAATCAACGAAGCTGGTGCAATGTCATCATGGATTGCAGCAGCAACAGCTTACAGTTCACACGGTGTGAACACGGTGCCGTTTTATATTTATTATTCCATGTTTGGTTTTCAGCGTATTGGTGACCTTGCATGGGCTGCGGGTGACATGCAGGCACGTGGCTTCCTAATTGGAGCTACTGCTGGTCGTACCACCTTGGCTGGTGAGGGTTTGCAGCATCAGGACGGTCATGGTCTGGTAACGGCTGGTGGCATTCCCAATTGCATTAGTTATGATCCCACGTTTAATTTTGAATTGGCCGTAATTGTGCAGGATGGCTTGCGTCGCATGTTCTCCGAGCAGGAAAACGTGTTTTACTACATTACCACCATGAATGAAAACTATGTTCAGCCTGCCATGCCTAAAGGCGCTGAAGAGGGTATTGTTAAGGGCATGTATTTATTCCGTGCTGGCGGCAAGAAAAAACGTAAAGTCCAGCTTATGGGTTCAGGTACTATTTTACGTGAAGTGATAGCTGCGGCTGAATTGCTGGAAAAAGACTGGAGCGTTGATGCTGATATCTGGAGCGCAACCAGTATGAACGAGCTAACCCGTGAAGCACAGGACTGCGACCGCTGGAATCGTTTACACCCATTGGAAACTGCGCGCGTACCTTATGTCGAGCAGTGTTTGAAAGGGCGTCGTGGCCCGGTTATTTGTGCAACGGATTATATTCGCAGCTATGCTGATCAAATTCGTAAATGGATACCAGGCCGCTATGAAGTGTTAGGTACTGACGGTTTTGGCCGCAGTGATACGCGTGCCAAATTGCGAAAACATTTTGAAGTCGATGCCTATCATGTTGCCATTGCCGCATTAAAAGCGTTGGCTGATGAAGGCCAGTTGCCGGCGGGTAAAGTGGCTGATGCCATCAAAAAATACAATATTGATCCAGAAAAAATTAATCCGATTCACGCGTAATTACGGTTGTGGGTAATAGACGCCAGAAACGGAGGAGACAAAAATGCCTAAAGAAATTTTAGTACCCGATATTGGTGACTTTGATAACGTTGAAGTTATTGAGGTGTTGGTACATGCGGGTGATACGGTTGCCGCAGAAGATTCGCTGATTTCCGTGGAGTCCGATAAAGCGGCCATGGAAATTCCCGCGCCGCAAGCCGGTGTGGTGAAAGAAGTGAAAGTACAAGTGGGTGACAGTGTCTCAGAAGGCAGTTTGATTCTGCTTCTTGAGCCGACAGGTGACGCCTCTGATGCGTCTGAAGCAGAGACGAAGGCAGAACCTGCACCTGTCGCGGCTCCGACTGCTGCGCCTGAGCCAAAAGCCGCAGCTGCGAACGTGGCTCCGACTGCGAAGAAAGTATCACCAACTGCAAAAATCAACGAAGAAACTTTTTCAAAGGCCTATGCCAGTCCATCGGTTCGCAAGTTTGCCCGCGAGTTAGGTGTAGACCTTGGACAGGTAGAAGGCAGTGGTCGTAAAAACCGTATCACACGTGAAGATGTGAAGGATTTTGTGAAACGCATATTGTCACAGCCTGCCGCCGCTGGGGGTTTGGGTGTAGCTCCAATGCCGGAAATCGATTTTAGTCAATGGGGTGAAATCGAAACCAAGCCATTGTCAAAAATTAATAAATTAACAGGACAATTTCTGCATCGTAATTGGGTTACTGTACCGCATGTGACACAATTTGATGAAGCGGATATCACCGACATGGAAGCATTTAGAAAATCCATGGCGGCGGAGTATAAAGAAAAAGGTATTCGTATTACGCCTTTGGTGTTTATGTTAAAAGCCCTTGTGTCGGCCATGAAACAATTCCCACGTTTTTGCTCATCGCTTGATGCGACCGGTGAAAACCTCATTCTTAAAAACTACTACAATATTGGTATCGCGGTAGATACTCCGGATGGTTTGGTTGTCCCGGTGGTACAAAATGTTGATCGTAAAAGTTTGGTTGATTTGGCGGTTGAACTGGGTGAGATTAGCCTCAAGGCTCGGGAGAAAAAACTTAAACCCGCCGATATGCAGGGCGGCTGTATGACGATTTCCAGTTTAGGCGGTATTGGTGGTACTAAATTCACACCAATTGTGAATGCGCCTGAAGTCGCTATTCTTGGCGTGTCACGTTCTAAAATGCAGCCGGTGTGGAATGGTGAAGAATTCGAACCTCGCTTAATGCTACCGTTATCATTATCTTATGATCATCGTGTTATTGACGGTGCTGATGGCGCAAGATTTACCAGCTTCCTCAGTCGTGTGTTGTCTGATACACGCCGATTGTTGCTGTAGGAGGAGGGTTATGACTATTGAAATAAAAGTACCGGATATTGGTGATTTTGAAGGCGTAGAAGTTATTGAGGTTTTAGTTGGCGTTGGTGACACGGTTGCGGAAGAAGACTCGCTAATCTCCGTGGAATCCGATAAAGCCGCAATGGAAATTCCTGCACCGCAAGCGGGTGTGGTGAAAGCGTTATTGGTATCAGTTGGTGATACGGTGTCTGAAGGTTCCCCTATTCTCGTATTGGAGGCAGCAGATGCAAATGCGACTGCGGACTCCAGCTCAACTGCCGCAGAGACACAAACCGCTGAATCAACAACAGCGGCGCCAAAAACCGAAAATTCAAAAGCCGCGCCAGCAGCAGCGACTTTTACCGGTGAGGCAGACATACATGCCCAGGTTGTTGTACTCGGTTCAGGCCCAGGTGGATATACCGCCGCATTTCGCGCCGCTGATCTTGGCTTGAATGTGGTAATGATAGAAAAGTACGAGAGCATTGGTGGTGTTTGCCTTAACGTGGGTTGTATCCCGTCAAAAGCGTTACTGCATACGGCACAAGTGATTAACGAAGCTGAAGAATTTGAAGAGCTGGGCGTTAGCTTTAACAAGCCGCAAATCGACATTGATAAATTGCGCGCGCATAAAAATGGTGTTGTTGGCAAGTTGACCGGTGGCTTAAAACATCTGGCCAAGCAACGTAAAGTAAAAATTCTGCACGGTTACGGCAAGTTTACCTCTGCGAATACGATTGAAGTTGAAGCCAGTGATGGCGCAAAAACTATCGTGGGATTTGATAGCTGTATTATCGCAGCTGGTTCGCGTGTCACTAAATTACCTTTTATTCCGTGGAGTGATCCACGGGTGATGGACTCGACCGACGCGCTGGAAATTGAAGAAGTTCCTGAGCGTTTGTTAGTTGTTGGTGGCGGCATCATCGGTCTCGAAATGGCCACAGTTTATGATGCCCTGGGTTCAAAGGTAACTGTCGTTGAATTATCAGCGGGACTGATTCCGGGAGTTGATCGTGATATCGTTCGTCCGCTGGAAAGACGTATCAAAAAACGTTACGAAAATATTTATCTTAATACCAAAGTTACGGCGATAGAAGCTACTGACAATGGTTTGGTTTGTTCATTTGAAGGCAAAAAAGCACCCGAGACTGATACTTTTGACCGAGTTTTGGTTGCTATCGGGCGTACGCCAAATGGAAAACTGATTGATGCGGAAAAAGCCGGCGTTGTAGTTAATGACTGGGGCTTTATTGATGTTGATAAACAAATGCGAACTAACGTCGATCATATTTTTGCGATTGGTGATATTGTTGGTCAACCGATGCTCGCGCATAAAGCCACACATGAAGCAAAAGTAGCTGCGGAAGTCATCAGCGGCTTAAAATCATTTTTTGACGCACGTACGATTCCATCGGTAGCCTATACCGATCCTGAAGTTGCATGGATGGGTAAAACCGAAGAAGAATGTAAAGCGGAAGGCATCAAGTACATCAAGGGCGCGTTTCCGTGGGCAGCCAGCGGTCGTTCTTTGTCAATTGGTCGCGACGAAGGTTTAACTAAAGTGCTTTTTGATGAGGATCATCGCATCATTGGGGCAGCGATGGTTGGTAGCAATGCCGGTGAATTAATTGCAGAGGCTGTGTTGGCCTTGGAAATGGGCGCGGATATTCACGATATTGGATTAACGATTCATCCACACCCGACATTATCAGAGACATTCAATTTTGCAGCCGAAGTTGCAGAAGGGACTTGTACTGATATTTATGCACCGAAAAAGAAGTAACAGATCTATTGCTTACACGTTTAATGGGTGTGTAGATAATTTTTAAAAATGGCATTTGAATCTTTATAATAACGAGCATCAAAATGAGCAAAGTAAAAAAAGTAGTTTTAGCGTATTCGGGCGGTCTTGATACTTCCATTATTCTTAAATGGTTACAAGATGAATATGATTGTGAAGTCGTGACCTTTACCGCTGATATTGGCCAGGGCGAAGAGGTGGAACCAGCCCGCGAAAAAGCAAAAGCCGCCGGTGTTTCTGAAATATACATCGATGATTTACGTGAAGAATTTGCACGTGATTTTGTGTTCCCTATGTTTCGTGCAAACACGGTTTACGAAGGCGAGTATTTGCTGGGTACCTCAATTGCGCGCCCGTTGATTTCAAAGCGCCAAATCGAAATTGCCAACGAGACGGGTGCTGATGCTGTGTCCCATGGTGCAACTGGCAAAGGTAATGATCAGGTGCGTTTTGAGCTTGGTTATTACGCATTAAAACCCGATGTTAAAGTGATTGCCCCCTGGCGAGAGTGGGACTTAAACTCCCGTGAAAAATTACTTGATTACGCGAAAAAGCATGGCATTAAAATCGAGAAAAAACACGGTAAAAAATCACCGTACTCAATGGATGCAAATTCATTACACATCTCATACGAAGGCGGTCGCTTAGAAGATCCTTGGAACGAACCTGAAGAAGATATGTGGCTTTGGACGGTGTCGCCAGAGAATGCACCCGATGAAGCAAGCTATATTGAATTGGGTTTTAATCAGGGTGATGTTGTTTCTATTGATGGCGAAGAAAAATCACCAGCGCAAGTAATGGAATTGCTAAATAAGATTGGTGGCGCTAACGGTATCGGTCGTGTGGATATTGTAGAAAATCGTTATGTGGGCATGAAGGCGCGCGGTTGTTACGAAACGCCCGCTGGTACTATTATGCTTAAAGCGCACCGTGCTATCGAGTCCATCACGCTTGACAGAGAAGCCGCGCATTTAAAAGATGAAATGATGCCAAAATACGCCAGCCTGATTTATAATGGCTACTGGTGGTCACCTGAACGCCAAATGATGCAGGCGTTAATTGATCAGTCGCAAAGAAATGTCAATGGCCTGGTGCGTTTAAAACTTTATAAAGGCAATGTCACCGTTGTTGGGCGTGAATCTAACACAGACAGTTTGTTTGATGAAAATATTGCGACATTTGAAGATGACGCCGGCGCGTATGATCAATCGGACGCACAAGGTTTTATTCGTTTAAACTCATTACGTTTACGTATTGCTAAAAGCAAATCTAACTAAAACTAGCCTTCATTTAATTTGCTCACCTTAGTTGATGTGATCAGTTGATGCGACCTGCTCAGGTCGTATCATATTTAAGTGTCCTCAAAAAAAGCAATGAAAAAAACTACTGGATCTGCTTGAACCTTTGTATCAGCGTAATATGTCTTGTCCATTTAGTTCTAGTGATAAGGTTACTTCACATCGGTTAGATATGCTGCCAGCAGAGCCACCCTTGTCTATATCAAAATCAATTTCTGGAACATTTGCAGCACATTGTAAATCAAGGATATGACTACCGGCAGGTAGAACTCCAGAGTTAGTATAGGATTTTAATCCCTCTGTAAATTCACTCAGGTCGGGTATATTAACAATCGGGTTGCCGTTGAGGCGTATGAGTACTCCTGGTGTAGATATAAACCGCTCCGGGTTATCAAGCCTATTGTCTAAATCCGCAGTAAGCGTATAATTCGTTGGCGCTGATAAATTAAATTGATAACTACCCTTAACCAGCACATCGGCGCTGAATGACTCCGCATAAGGCGTCTCTGCCCTGATCGGCGCTTTAATTTTTATCTCGAAACTTTCTGGGTAGAAATTTTGCTCAAGGACTAGGCTGGTGCGTGCTACAGAGGCATACGCTGGATTCTCACCATATGCCAAATTATTCTTGAATCCTCCAGGAAACAAAAGGAGTTCGAACCAGTCTGTTATCGTGTCATTAGCATTATCGGTAATCGTATTGTTCTGGTATGTTGCATTAGTTTCAATATTGTACTTGAATTCAGTGAATTCAAAGGCATTAACCGGGCTTGATGTGCAACCAGCCAATATCAACGCATCGCGTGACGCTGTATCGCCCGTATACAAATCCGAATAAGCGTAATAGCACAACACATCAAAATCAGTAATCGCTTCTTCGTTGAAGCTGACTTCCTGGTCGCCGATGGTTTGTGTCACGGTGGTGTAAACGGGCAGGGCATTGATATCCAGATCAAACCAGGCGGTGTCGCTGCCACCGATATGGCCATCGCCATTTAAGTCAAAGGGAAACCCGTCAGCAAAAGTAGGCAGGATTGTATTAAACCAGTAATCAATATCACCTTCATCAAATTGCCCATCCCGAGCGCCGGTTGAATGGGTGTCGGTCACATCTAAAATGCTTTTTCGAATAGGCGCTTCGGTGATTGACGTATCCAGTGACAGTAATGCGGCATAGGTATCGACAATGCCAACAAGCTGACCATTTTGGTATGCATGTTTGATGGCGGTCATTACATCTGTTTCATTGAGCGTTGAGTCCATATTAAACATCCATGCGGCCAGTGCGGCAACCTGTGCGGCTGCCAGGCCTGTGTCAGACATAATCCACTGATTATCAACGCAGTTTTCCGATTCGGTATAACAACTGACCTCAACGTCTTCGCCGATCATCCTGACATCGGCTCCGGGTGTTGAAAAATCTGAGCGGGTGTATTGGTCTAAGCGGGAGCTGCCAACGGTAAGCAGGTTGCCAATCGGTGGTGGGTTGCTGAGTGTGAATCGGAGTTCGATAAAATCAAGGACTGCCGCAGAGTTAGGGTCGAGATCTGGATCTTCGAGTATAAACTGACCCAATTCAGGATAAGCCTCGGAAATAGCAAACGGTGAAGAATATTTTGCCTGACTGGCTGGCCCAGTGCTGTCGCCTAATTCACCCACTGAAGTAATATGAAGAAAACCACCCCCCGTTCTACGCCAGTTCAGAGCATCAATGGCGCGCCAGATACGGCTACGATCAGAAAAATCATCATCTTCATACACATGTTGGGTCAGTAGGATATGTTTGTGGCTGTGGGGTTCCTCGTCAGCGAGTGCATCCTTCGTGCTTTGGAAAATGGCATTCACAATGCCTGTATACGACAGGCCGGTTAGTGGAGCCGCATAGATTGTTAGTAAATTGTTATTTATCTGCGGGTAAGCACCAACAAAGGGTGTGCTGTCATAGACTCCTATCATTGACGCAATAGTGTAGCCATAGCTGCCTAAAACAGGATCTGTTTCATCATCACCATAATTAACCAGAAATATACCGCCGACAAATCCGTCGAGAAAGGACAGGTTTGGGATGTTGCTTGAATCTGTGCTTGCGTTGGCGGCGTAGTTGCTGGGTATTGATATTGTTACCGGCTGATTAACCGCGGTTGCAACGGCATCAGCACCCCAAAGTGCCTTGAAACGTGCTGCCTGAAACCAGCCATTGGCTTGGAAGGAAGCCTGTTCTCGAGCATAGGGTTTCAGCGGTGTTGGCAAAATGCTGCTAGCTGTTTTGTCTGTGCCCTGTGTTAGCGTCTTTGCCTCAAAGGTAACTGTCACAAAGGCGAAAGCATTGTTTGCCTGTAATGTATCGGCAATGGCTTGTGCCGCTGCCCTATTGGTGACTTCCGGGATGTTTAGCGTAACGATAGGACTGTTTGCCGCCATGCCATCGATTTTTACATCCACGCTTTCCAGTGCAGCATTGACTTCGGCCACCGTTGCCGTCGGGTTGATCACCGCATCCAGACGGGTGCTGAGAAAGCCATTGGCCTTGATCTGACTAGGGTTAACGGGGGTCGGTGACAGCGACTGAGTTTTGGCCAAGGCGTTATCGTTATCCCCACCGAGTAACAGAACACCACCCGGAACAGACGCAGCGGATGGAGGTGGGGGTGTGTCGGACAGTTTGCTGTCGTCACCACCACTTTGGGCCGCGCAGGCAGTTAGTAGGCTGAGGCATAGGATGGTGATTGCGGAAATAGCCGTGATATTTTTCAGGCGCATTATGCTTCTCACCCTTGAATTCCCCATGAAGCTGCAATTTCTGGTTTTAGAAATTATAGCCCAGTTATGGAAGCGGGTATATCCCGTGAATGCGGGATATGACCAGTCTGCGCACAAATGCACCGTTAACTCTGTCACAGAATATATGCGGCTAACTTGGTGCTGCTCCAGAAAAAAGCAAATAAGCCCGCATTATGTTAATTGGCGCACATTATACAAGTCCGAAAAACACTAAGCTTGTTTTACGGTAATACTTATCGTAACGCTATAATTGTTGTGGAGGTGCACATGGCTATTTTATTTAGCAGTAATCGAATTATTGAAAAAAGCATAAAGCAGAAACAGTATTTTTCTGACAAGCCGTCATCTTCAGTGAAAATAAAATGTTACTCAGCCTTGTTGGTATTCATGATCGTGTTGTTTGGGGTAAATTTATACCATTCGCTTAGCCAGGTAGCGGCGGTTAACGTTTTTTTTTAGCCTAACCGTTAAGCATATTTACTCAATGTATGCCTAAAAATTCAGGCTGAAATTGTAGTAAAAAGTTGTTTCACCCCATTCTCCCAATCCTTTGGCGATACCCGCTGTGATGTCGAAGGGGTATCTGCCAAAACCAAAATTGGCCTTTATGTTCAGTTCTGAGGCGATACTGCTGAGCCACGGTTGCGCATTTATATTCCTAAACGTACCAATCCGCGCTTGCTCTGCTATCATATTCAGAATGAGTCTGTTAACGCCAAGTGGGGGGCGCATAAATCCCGTGTCGGGATAAAATAAAGGGTAATGTAGTTTTACTGAAAGTTTTTGCATGTTGGTATTAATGAATCGATTTAAGGCGTAACCGGACAGTGAAAAGGTATTTTTTCCAAACTCAGAGCCTGAAAAACGATTAACTTCAGTGCCGCCAAGAAAGGTTTTTCTCGCGTTATTCCCTGCCGCAACTAACGTACCGCTGGCTTCGAATACAGCGTGTTTTAACGGCGGTGAGAATATGCCACCGTAAAGTAAAATGCGACTGTGTTGTTCGATGCGCGTGTCTATTTCATTGACTTCATATGATATGTTGGCTTTTATGCCATCGTGGTCAAATACGGCGAGTAAATTTTTTGATGTGGTATCCAGTGAGACACCTGAGATGAAATTTAGCTCATCAATGCGCAAATTCAACGAGGTATCAGGTATTGAAAACTGTGTTTGAATATATTGGATTGATGAGAAAAAATTCCAGCTGTAGTCTTGTTTAATATAAGGTCGTATCAACATTGCCGTTGATTCTGTTTCCTGGCGTTCAAGGAATTTAGAGTTAAAGGCTTCCCGGCGCGAGTTAATCGAATAATAAATTGCATTTTTTTGGTTTAGATAGGTTAGGTTCCAGCGAAATTCTTGGTTTTTGCTGTCAAAAAGCATTTGTGCTGCGTAATTGTGCCAATTTAACGGGTCGCTGGATCGCGTAAAAAAACCCAGTGATGACTGGTTGTTGTCAGAAACGTAAACAGGTAACCACCATGTTGGTGTCAAATAGCGAAAGCCGCTGTAGGGTTTTGTTGGCGTGGTTATTGTTTTATTGATGTCATTGGGTGTTTGAAGAAAAGCCGATGTTTGTTTGGGTATGTTGTATTCGTAGATCTGCTGTTGTTGAGGGGATGCCACTTTCAGGTTAAAACCGTTTTTATCCAACTCTGTAAAATAGAGTTTATGATTTATCTCGTCCATAACGGGAAACAAAGCAATGGTTTTGCTATTGGTTAATTGTGTGATTTTTTGAGACATTAAATCCAGTTGGTAGGCGTTATAGATGCCGTTATAGTCAGCATTGTAAATAATTTTATTACCGGCGTAATTAAATTGGGGATATGTTTCGATAGATGCGTTGTTGCTTACATCGTACCAACGGGCATTTTCCAGATTGAAAATGGACAAGTTCCAGCCCTTGGTTGCGGTAAAGATTGAAACGATGAGTTTGTTTTCAACGGGAGACCAGTCGAAAGCATTGATTGTAACGCCCGGTTTGCCTGTCCAAAGTGTTTTTATTAACCGACCTTTGGCATCAAGTAGATCCAGTTTGTGCTTGCTGTCTGAATTGGCCAGGGCAACTATTTTATCTCCCTTTTGATTCCAGGCGGCGCGAATATATCGCCGATTTTTTGTTAATCGTATTTTTTGTCCAGTCTTAGGGTTGATTTGATAAAGATCAAATGATGCCTGAAAATTTTCATATTTTTGCAGCAATGGGATCAAAATTCCGTTGTCAGGGTGGGTGTCGAATGATTGTGGGAATATGTAATCTTGCTGACGTATATACGTAATAATTTTTTCCTTGTTGCTTGCAATATCACGTTCTACCAATACTTTCAGGGTTTCTCTGTTGGATCGGATATAATACAGTTTGCCATTTGAGACCTGACTGAAGCCTGAGAAATATCCGCTGTTACTCAGGTTTTGGGTTTGTGTTTGTTGTGCAGAATGAAGCCTATTCAATTCGGCGGCAAAGATATTCTTGAGATAGACTTCAAACTCATCCCACAGTGCAAACGTATTTTTTCCAAATGTTTGTTTGCTGACGACATTAATGAAATAGGGTATAGGGAAAGCAGAATATTTTTCCACAAATTCGCTAATTTTTTCTTCGCCGTAGGTGTCGCGAATAAAATTGTAAAAATAAACACCATACAAGTAATATCCCATGCCTGAGGGCCATTCACTGCGCTTCTGATTTATTTGATTCAGGGATTTGAAACCGTGTAAAAGCTCATTGCGCATAAGTCCCCGATAATAGCTACTTTGGCCCCGTCCTGTTTGCAGTTGGTTATCTGTTTCAATAAATGTTGCCATGCCCTCGGATATCCAGCGTGGCAAAAACGTATTCGGGAAAAATAAAAAATACCGCCCCATTATTCCTCGTGCATCGAGTGGCAAATCGGCAGCCTTGTCCAAACTGACAATATGGACGTATTCGTGTTTTAAGAGTAGTGCTCTCCAGTTTTGGTAATCCTCCAGCCCGCTAACATCTGAAGGTGGTGACATAAGCAATTCGATTCGATTGTAGGGCAGTACAGATGCCGAGCCATTGGGTTTTTCCGATTGGTTGGAAAGGACAATATGGGTTTTTTCTTTGGGTATCCAGTTGAAAAACTCGGTTACTTCTTTGTGGACGGTGGGTGTTAAACGGGCTATTTCATCCGCGGCTGGTTTTAGGCCGGTGTGGTAGTGAATGAGAAAGTGTTCGGTTTCCAGGGTGTGCCATTTTAATGATGGCGCATAAGTGGCGTTACCATTGATTGGCAGTAGAGCAAGGCCAGTAAACAGTGCAAATAGCAGTGCAAAGCATTTGCCTGTGTTATAAGTTAATCGGCTTAATAAAAACACGGGAGTTTCTTTGGTAGTTGTATAGTCGTTGTTTTTTCAGCGGAAGATTTTCAATTTTTGCTTGTTTAAAGCCGCGTTCCAAGAACCAGTGTGATGTTTGCGATGTGAGCACAAAAAGCCGGGTAATATGATGTCGTAGGCTTTGTTTTTCGATAACAGTCAACAAAGAGTCGCCGCGCTTTTCATAACGAAAATCCGGGTGTACCGCAAGGCAGCCGAGTTCAGTCAGGTTTTCATCAGGGTAAAATGTGCTAGCAGCGCAGGCGATGATCATGCCGTCTCTTTCCATTATGGTGAAATGTTCAATCTCCATTTCAAGTATTTCCCGGGAGCGACGTACAAGTATACCATCGCGCTCCAAAGGCTCGATGATTTCGAAAATGCCCCCAATGTCATCAATTCGTGCTTGCCTGATGAGGTCATAATTGTCTTCCGTGATTAAGGTGCCGATACCGTTGCGGGAAAATAATTCCAGTAACAATGCGCCGGCTGTATGCCGGTCAAGCATATGTGCGCGGGTAACACCCTCACTGCACACCGATATGCAGCTTTTCAGACTGATCTTGGTATTTTCGTTCATTTCCTCGGCGTGTTCAGTCAAATATTTTTTTGCCTGACTTAGGGTAATTTGCCTGATGGGTTTTTGTTCAGCATCCAGCAGGTGAATGTTTTCACTAAGGTGTATAAATTTGTCGGCATTTAGTGCAATGGCTGTTCGTGTGGCAACTGCTTCGGCGGTTAAACTGAAAATCTCGCCTGTTGGTGAATAGGCCGTAGGCGAAAGCAAAACGATGGCGTTATCATCGAGTTGTTTGTTGATGGCCTGGGCATCAACACGTCTGACTTCACCAGTAAAGCAATAGTCAATGCCGTTGTGTATGCCGTAGGGTTTGGCCATGACGTAATTGCCACTCACGACACGCAATTTTGCACCTGCCATAGGTGAATTTGCCACACCCATTGACAGCATGGCTTCTATTTCCATTTTCACGCTACCAACGGCTTGTTTAACACAAGCCAAGGTATGTTCGTCGGTGATTCTGATATGGTTAATGATTTCGGATCTGCGGTTTTTACTGGCAAGTAGTGCGTTTATCTGGGGGCGGGCACCGTGAACCAATACCAGCTTGATGCCCAAACTGTTCAGCAATGCAATGTCATGGATGATATTGGCAAAATCGGGGGCATTAACCGTATCGCCGTCAAACAATATGACAAAGGTTTTTCCGCGATGCGCATTAATATAAGGAGAAGAGTATCGGAACCATTTAACGAATTGATTCTGATTGTCTATTTCCGGCACTGATGTACTCCACTTTATTCGGTTTTTTGCAAGAATAGCATAATTTACGGAAAATACGCCCAATAACACATAGTTAAGATGTTTGGGTAGCAGGTTTGATACCGAGACCGGGTATTCTTATCGTTGTGATGAAACATAGCTGCCCAAGTCTGTGTTGTCTGACAGAATTAGGCATTCCGGCAGTAAATTTGATAAACTACGCTTTTACTGAATGTGTCCTTGAAAACAAAATGGCAATCATTCGCACGGATAATACAATTTTTCAGGATTGATTTTTTTTAGAGTAATATCGGTTTTTTCAAAGCCAAAAGTAACAGATAAATAATGAATTAAAGGTAAAACATGCCCGAATACAGATCCAGAACAACCACTCATGGCAGAAACATGGCCGGTGCACGTGCTTTGTGGCGCGCAACCGGAATGAAAGAGCAGGATTTTGACAAGCCAATTATCGCCATTGCCAATTCGTTTACGCAATTTGTTCCTGGGCACGTACATTTAAAAGACCTTGGGCAGTTGGTTGCCGGGGAAATTGAAAAAGCCGGTGGTGTTGCCAAGGAATTTAATACCATTGCTGTTGATGATGGAATTGCCATGGGTCATTCGGGCATGTTGTACAGTTTGCCTTCCCGGGAAGTCATATCCGACGCGGTGGAATATATGGTGAATGCCCATTGTGCTGATGCGCTTGTCTGTATTTCCAATTGCGACAAAATTACACCGGGCATGTTAAATGCGGCAATGCGCTTGAATATTCCGGTTATATTCGTCTCTGGTGGCCCCATGGAATCGGGTAAAGCCGTAATTGACAGTGAAGACAAAAAACTTGACCTTGTTGATGCAATGGTAATCGCCGTTACCCCTGGTGTGACAGATGAAAAAACGCTGGAATACGAGCGTTCGGCTTGTCCTACTTGTGGTTCGTGCTCCGGTATGTTTACCGCTAATTCCATGAACTGCCTTGTTGAAGCTTTAGGTTTAGCCTTGCCGGGTAACGGCAGTATGCTGGCAACGCATGCTGATCGAAAGGAATTGTTTTTGCAGGCTGGTCGCACCATTGTCGATATCACCAAACGTTACTATGAGCAAAATGACGAAAGTGTTTTGCCGCGTTCAATTGCAACTATGCAGGCTTTTGAAAATGCCATGAGTCTGGATATTGCCATGGGTGGTTCTACCAATACAATTTTGCATTTGCTGGCCGCCGCACAAGAAGGAGACGTGCCATTCACAATGGATGATATTGATCGCTTGTCCCGCAAGGTGCCGCAGCTTTGTAAAGTGGCACCAAGTACGGATAAATATCACATGGAAGATGTGCATCGTGCCGGTGGCGTGATGGGCATTTTAGGTGAATTGAATCGAGCGAATTTATTGCATGCAGACAGCACGACGGTTCACAGCAAAACATTACAGGCAGCACTTGAAAAATGGGATTTGAAAACCACGACTGACGACTCAGTTACCCGGTTTTATTCGGCAGGTCCGGGGAATGTTCGCACCACTGAAGCATTTAGCCAAAACAAGCGCTGGCCCACAGTGGATGTCGACCGTCAAGAAGGCTGTATTCGCCGTATTGAAAACGCCTACAGCGTTGAAGGTGGTTTAGCCGTATTGTATGGCAATATTGCTTTAGATGGTTGTGTCGTGAAAACCGCAGGTGTTGATGAGAGTATTCTCACGTTTTCTGGCCCGGCCCGGATTTTTGAAAGTCAGGACAGTGCTGTGGCAGCGATTCTGGATGACAAAATTGTTGCCGGTGATGTGGTATTGATTCGATATGAAGGTCCGCGGGGTGGGCCAGGCATGCAGGAAATGCTATATCCAACGAGCTATTTGAAATCAAAAGGGCTGGGAAAAGTCTGTGCCTTGATAACAGATGGCCGCTTTTCCGGTGGCACTTCCGGCTTATCAATTGGCCATGCCTCTCCGGAAGCAGGTGAAGGTGGCGCTATTGGCCTGGTTGAAGAAGGGGACATTATCGAAATTGATATTCCCAAGCGAAAGATCGCAGTGGCGATCAGTGATGATGAATTACAAAAAAGGCGCGAGGCAATGGAGGCGCGTGGTGATAAAGCATGGAAACCCGTGAGTCGTGATCGCGTAGTGTCTTCGGCATTGCAAGCATATGCGGCGATGACCACAAGCGCTTCGCGAGGCGCTGTGCGCGATATAAGTCAATTAAAATAATGGATTTCTCAATACAAATACCAAGATTAGTAAATGAAACAGGAAATTAAAAATGATTAAATTCACAACCAATAAAGGCGAATTCACATTAGAGATGTTTTCAGATAAAGCACCTAAAACCTGTGAAAATTTTCAGCAGTATGTAAAAGACGGGCATTATGATAATACCATTTTTCATCGAGTTATTAATAATTTCATGATTCAAGGCGGTGGTTTTGAAGCTGGTATGGTTCAAAAGGAGACACGAGATCCAATTGATAACGAAGCTGATAATGGCTTGTCGAATGAAGTTGGTACTGTGGCAATGGCGCGAACAAATGATCCACACTCTGCCAGTGCGCAATTCTTTATTAATGTCAAAGACAATGCTTTTCTGGACCACTCTTCAAGAACCACAAATGGCTGGGGCTATTGTGTGTTTGGAAAAGTTGTCGATGGTATGGATGTGATTAATGAGATAAAAGCTGTGGATACCGGTTTTTCCGGGGGACATCAGGATGTTCCTGTTGAAGACGTTGTGGTGATAAAAGCGGAAATCCTTGACTGATTTTTAGTGTAGTCAAATTACCTCAATAGTCGTTGTAACGAAAACACGAAGACAATTTTTTCTTGGTTTTTTGAAAAGACCTGTTGCGAAGTAAGAGCGGAAAAAAATCAAGACCCCGGAAG
>Ga0256830_1000402_pt1 | contig 35838 bp, 33 predicted proteins | sample 128326metaG_FD_190537 | JGI IMG/M metagenome (GOLD analysis project Ga0256830, IMG submission 190537) | Hydrothermal vent microbial communities from Lau Basin, Pacific Ocean - 128-326 | ecosystem: Environmental > Aquatic > Marine > Hydrothermal vents | place: Pacific Ocean: Lau Basin | collected...
TCAACTGGACCATCGCGTCTTCCCTCCTTGCCGCAGTTTCGTCGCTACGGCTCTGGAGGATGACGCGGTGGTCTTCTTCGTTCAAGGGCCCGTGCCCTCTTACACCACGCATCTGGACTCTAACCGGGCTACCGTGCGGACGCTGGGACGTGCGGACGTGCGAACGCAACGTCCTAGCCTCCTAGCCTCCTAGCGTCCTAGCGTCCCAACGTCCTAACGTCCCAACGTCCACACGGTTTCGCTCCGGTTCCCGTACGGGTCCATCAACTCGATCTTCCACAGGCCCCGGTCCACGGCGTCGGTGCGTAGCAGGGTCACATAGGGACGGGCCTCGAAGGTCTGGCAGACGACGGTCTGCTCGCCGGCCGTGAGGCGCATCTGGGCCGCCTCGGGCCCCCGGGTTTGGTCCAGGTCCACGGCGACCCACAGGGCCTTTCTGCCCTCCTCGGTTAGGTATCGGTAGGTGCGCACCCCGCCTGAAGCGATCGAGGGTGGCCGGGTGTCCGGTTCGGGCTCCGAGGGCAGGCGGTACAGCGGATCGCCCACGAACGTGGTGATCCACTCCAGGTGCGTCTGGTTGGCCAGCAGGGCCTCGCCCACGGTGTACCCCCGAAGAAGAAGGGGGTAGAGGATCTCATCGTCCCACCAGCTCTTGTCGTGGATGTGGGGCACCCGGCTCCGCCGGTTTCCGCCCGAGCCCGCCGTGACCGTCACGCCCTGGGCCAGGTACCGGAGCATGGCCGCCCTGCGGCTGCGCCACATGTTGCTCGAGAGCACCCGGCCGGCCACCCCGCCCGGGAAGAACACTTCGGTCTCGTTCCAAAACCCGGATCCCGGCGGGAGCAGCAGAAACCGAAGTCTCCGGTTCGACTCCTTGGGGTTCGACAGCCACGAGAACCCCTTGGCCCGGAGCCATCGCATAACCGCCGGCTCCTTCGGGTCCCCTCCGGCCTCCCCCTCCGCCCCGCCCATCTCCGGCCCGGCGTGCCGCGTGGCGTACACTGCCCGGTCGATGAGGCCCCGGGCCTCCAAGGGCGTGGTTCCGTCCACCCGCATGGCGAAGTACAGGTGCCGGCCCGGGAACCGGGCCCGGTTCTCCGGGGTGAACCGCAACGGGTCCGGAAGCGTGTCCAGAGCGCCCTTGTCCCTCTGGTACGCCAGCGGGTGGAGGAACGGGTTCGCCCACTTCCCGTACAGGGGCCAGGCCTGGGGCGCCCGAAACAGGTACGCGGTGAACGCGTTCTTGCTGCCGAACCGATGTGGCCGGGGCACAAACCCCAAAGCCCCCTCCACGTCGTAGTACAGGAGCTGGAGCCGCTGCTCCAAGGACACGGCCGGGCCGTGGTCTCCGCGGCTCGCGGTCACGCCCCGGGCGATGCCGTAGGTGGCCGTGGCCGTCTTGGGAAGGCCGTAGCACACCACCAGGAACAGCACGTGGTCCTTGAGTAGGGTGCCGTCGGGCCGGGCGTTGGTCGGGTCCTCCAGGAACCGGCGCACCGGCTCGGCCACGTCCTCCTCGAAGTTCCGGTCGTCGCGCACGCCGTCGGCGCCGGTGCGGCTGCAGGACACGTCCAGAATGTCGGTGTACTCAGCCGACCAGGTGTGGACCTGGTCCGCCGTGTCCTCGATGGAGGCCTCGGCCGTGAACGGGCCCGGCAGGAACGACCGCCCGTTCAGGCGAACGTTCCACTTGCCCTCTTCCTGCACCGATACCCGCTTCGGAAACCGGCTCCGGCCCCGGTCCACCACCACGACGGGATCGCCCTTCTCCGGCCGAAGCACCACCCGCAGCGTGTCGAACCGCCATGGCACCTCGCTTTTCGGCAGCACCAGCTCCACCAGCCGGCTGTCCCGCAGCTCGCCCGCGGGCGCGGCCGCCTTACCCTCGCCCCGCACCACCACCCCGGCCCCGTTGTCCCGGCTCTCCTCCACCAGGTGGGGCCCGTTCAGGTGGCCCATGAGGTGCCGGCACCGCAGGCCCAACAGGTACGGCCGCTCCCCGGTCCGGGGATCGGTGTGCCGAGCTGCATAGTGCTCGGCGATCTCACGGGAATCGGGCCCCGGGTCGGTGAGCGGGGCGTCCCCGGACCAGTCGGCGTTGTAGAGGACCAGCACCTGGCTCGGCCGCACAGCGGCCTCGGCCCGGCCCGCCAGGGCCAGGGGGATCGCGAGCGCCATGGGAACGGCCCAACGTCTCAACCGAGCTCCACGAGGAAACGAGGGGGAAGACCGAGGGCGTCAGGATTGCAAGAGGGAGGCCGGGGGCGCGGGGACGTGAGGACGCTACGGGGAACCGTGCGAACGTTAGGACGTTAGGACGTGAGGACGCGAGAACGGAACTTCTTTCCGTCCCGCCGTGCCGGCATCCCAGCCTCCCAACCCAAGAACTTTTCTTCCCACCCTGTTACGTCGTTTTCCACTCTGGCGGAGCCGGGCGCACCACCGTCAACCAACTCCGCTCTTTTGGTTGACGGCACGCCCTTCCCCGTGCTACCTACGGGCGTTCGCGCCGCCCGCGGGGCGGCGGTTCTTTCTGGGAGGCCACGGATGCGAGAGCGAATCGAGGCGCTGGAGCAGCGGATCTACGATGGGGGGCAGGTCACGGCCGAGGAGGCCGTGGAGCTCATGGAGATCGAGGGGCCCGAGGTGTACGACCTGTTCCCCTCGGCCAACCGGATCGCCCGCCGGCTCAAAGGATACGGCGTGGAGCTGTGCGGCATCGTGAACGCCAAGAGCGGCCGGTGCCCCGAGGACTGCGCCTTCTGCGCCCAGTCGGCCCATCACCGGACCGAGGCGCCGGTGTATGACCTGAAGAACCCCGACGAGATCGTGGCCGCGGCCCGCGAGGGGGCCGGCATCTGCGCGAACCGGTTCGGCATCGTGACCAGCGGCACGGCCGTGGGCGAGGGGCCCGAGCTCGACCGGGTGTGCGAGGCCGTGCGGCGGATCGCGGCCGAAGGGGAGGTGAGCCCCTGCGCGAGCCTGGGCATCCTGTCCGAGGAGGCCCTCCGCCGCCTGTGGGAGGCCGGGCTCCGGGGCTACCACCACAACCTGGAGACCGCCCGGAGCTTCTTCCCCCAGATCTGCACCACCCACGACTACGACGACGACGTGGAGACCGTGCGCACGGCCAAGCGCCTGGGGTTCATGACCTGCTCGGGCGGGATCTTCGGCATCGGCGAGAGCCGGGCCCAGAGGGTGGAGATGGCCCTGACCCTGCGGGAGCTCGAGGTGGACAGCGTGCCCCTGAACTTCCTGGTGCCGGTCCGGGGGACCCGCCTGGAGAGCATGCCCCCGCTGCCACCCCTGGAGTGCCTGAAGGTCGTGGCCGTGTACCGGTTCCTGCTGCCCCGGGCCACGATCAAGGTGTGCGCGGGCCGCGACCGCAACCTGGGGGACCTGGCCTCGTGGATTTTCTACGCCGGGGCCAACGGCATGATGGTGGGCCACTACCTGACCACGGCGGGCCGCCACCCGGACCAGGACCTGAAGATGGTGCAGGACCTGGGCCTCCGGCCGGTGGTCGAGGGGAGCGGGAGGGCCCTGTGATCCCGGGCTGGGTGCGGGACGAGCTGGAGGCCCTGCGGGCCTCCGACAGCTACCGGACACTACGCCCATTGGAGGGCCCCTGCGGGCCCCGGGTCCGGGTCGCCGGCCGGGAGATGCTGTGCTTCTCGTCCAACGACTACCTGGGCCTGGCGGCCGACCCCCGGCTGGCCGAGGGCGCGGCCCGGGCGGCCCGTGAGTGGGGCGCCGGGGCCGGGGCGAGCCGGCTCATCACCGGCACCCTGGACCTGCACGCGCAGCTGGAGCAGGACCTGGCCCGGCTCAAGGGGTGCGAGGCTGCGGTGCTGTTCAGCTCGGGGTACCAGGCCAACCTGGGGGTGCTCACGGCCTTGGGCCGGGGCGGGGTGATCCTCTCGGACGAGCTCAACCACGCCTCCATCGTGGACGGCTGCCGGCTGGCCCGGGCCCGGGTGGAGGTGTACCGCCACGCCGACCCCGCCGACCTGGAGCAGCGGCTGCGGGCCCACGCCGGCCCCAGCCGAAAGGTGGTGGTGACCGACGGGGTGTTCAGCATGGACGGGGACCTGGCCCCCCTGCCGGAAATCCTGGAGGTTGCCGGACGCCACGGCGCCATTGTGGTGGTGGACGACGCCCACGCCACCGGTGTGGTGGGCAACGGCCGAGGCACGGCCCACCACTTCGGGATCCGGCACGAGGGCCTGGTGGTCATGGGCACCCTGGGCAAGGCCCTGGGCGCGTTCGGTGCGTTCGTGGCCGGACCGAGGGCCGTACGGGATCTGCTGGTGAACCGGGCCCGCAGCCTCATCTACACCACCGCGATTCCGCCGCCGGTGCTGGGTGCGGCCAGGGCGGCCCTGGAGGTCCTGCAGGCCGAGCCCGACCGGATCGAACGCCTGGCGGCCCACACCCGACGCCTCCGGCAGGGGCTACGCCAAGCCGGGTTCCCGGTGCCCGACCTTCCCACGCCCATCGTGCCGGTGATCCTGGGCGGAAACCGGGCGGCCCTGACCTGGAGCGAGAAGCTGTGGGACCGGGGGTTCTGGGTGCATCCGATCCGGCCGCCCACCGTGCCGGAGGGCACCAGCCGGCTGCGGATCACGGTCAGCTCCGAGCACGACCCGGCCGACATCGACGCCCTCACGGAGGCCCTGGCCGAGCTTCTCCGGTCCGATCCGGCCGCCCGGCAGGCTCCGGAGGCACACCCGTGAGCCCCCCGCTCGCTCGCGTGGTGGTCGTGGCCGGCACGGACACCGGCGCGGGCAAGACCCGGGTAGCCGCGGCCCTTGCTCGGGCCTTACGGGCCCGGGGCGCGCGGGTGGGGGTGTTCAAGCCGGCCGAGACCGGGTGCGAGGCCCCGGACCGGCCCGGTGACGCCCTGGCCCTGGCGCGGGCCTCCGGGTGCGCGGAGCCCCTGGACCGGATCTGCCCTTACCGGTTCCGCGAGCCCCTGGCCCCGGCCGTGGCGGCCCGGAGGGAGGGCCGGGCCGTGGACCCGGAGCTGCTGGACCGGTGCCTGGAGGCGCTGGCAGCGGCCCACGACTGGGTGATCGTGGAGGGGGCCGGCGGCCTGTTGGTGCCCCTGGCCGAGGGGGTGCTGTTCGCCGACTGGGTGGAGGCCCGGGGGCTCCCGGTGCTCCTGGTGGGCCGCCTGGGCCTGGGCACGATCAACCACACCCTGTTGTCGGCCCGGCACCTCCGGGGCCGAGGCGTGAAGCTCGTGGGCACGGTGCTGTCTGCCACCCGGCCGCCCAGCACCGTGGCGGAGGAGACCAACCCGGAGATCCTGCGGGGATACCCGGAGGTCCGTCTTCTGGGCGTGCTTCCCCACGGCGCCACGGGGCTGCCGGAGCGGATGGTGGGAGAAGTAGTTAGGAAGCTGGGGAGCTAACCTCCCAGCCTCCACGCCACCACCCCGGCCACGCCCCAGAGCAGGCTGAGAGCGGTGAGGCCGGCGAGCCCGAGGGCTAGGGCCCGGTGCCAGGGGGCCTCGGGCCGCTGCTCCCGGAATCCCAGGAGGTGGCCCAGGATGAACCCGGCCGCGAGCCCTCCGCCGTGGGCCCAGTTGTTGATGCCGGGCAGGAGGAACCCGAACAGGAAGATCCCCACGGTCCAGCCCCACATCTGCCGGAACACGGCCTCGCCGTACACCCCGCCCCGGGCCTTTCCATAGTACATGGCCGCGCCGATCAGGCCCAGTAAAGAGGCCGAGGCCCCGATGGTCAGACCCACCCCTGCCAGCACCGACACCAGGAACCCTGCGGCGCCGGTGAGCAGGTACAGGGCCACGAACCGGGCCGTGCCGTACTCCCGGGCCACGAACGGCCCGATCTGGGCCAGGGCCGCCATGTTAAAAAAGATGTGCAGGAGCCCTCCGTGGAGGAAATTGGCCGCCAGCAGGGTCCACCACCGGCCCAGCCGGAGCACCGGCAGGGAACCGGTGGCGCCCATGAGGAACAGCCCCCGGTCCGACGGGCTCAGGAACGCCAAAGGGTTGAGGCTGCCACCCAGGCCGGCCGGGTCCACCAGCAGGGACAGGCCGAACCATACCACGTTCACGGTGATGAGCCCCCGCACCAGCTCCCGGGGGCCGGGCTGGAGCCAGCCCAGCAGCGCCCGCCGGAACCGCATGCCCGGGGCGTGGAGCCCGCAGTGGGGGCAGCGGGGCTCGTCCGAGGAGATCAGCCTTCGGCAGTGGGGGCAGAGGATGGGAGGCATGGGTGGGCCCTACCCCCCCAGCCCGATCCGGTCGGCCACCGAGCGCATGCCCTCGATGGTGTCGGCGATCAGGTCGGCCAGCTCCACCCCCAACATCTCGGCCCCCCTCTGGATCACCGACCGGTCCACCCCGGCGGCGAACGCCTTGTCCTTCCACTTCTTTCGCACGCTCTTGACCGGCAGGTCCATCACGCTGCGCGACGGCCGCACCAGGGCCGCGGCCGCCACCAGGCCGGTGAGCTCGTCCACGGCGTAGAGGGTCTTCTCCAGATCGGTGACCGGCTCCACGTCGGTGCACAGCCCCCACCCGTGGGCGAGCACCGCCCGGATGTACGGCTCGGGCCAGCCGTGGGCCCTGAGGATCGCGGGGGCGTGTTGGAGATGCTCCTCTGAGTGCTCCTCGTAGTCCACGTCGTGCACGAGCCCGATCACCCCCCACTCCTCCTCGTCGGCCCCCCGCTTCCGGGCCATGTGGCGCATCACCCCCTCCACGGCCAGGGCGTGGCGCAGGAGGTTCTCGCTCTTCACGTGCTCGGTGAGGATCTGCCAGGCCTCTTCCCGGGTGGGCTTCGTGTCCATGGGGGTCTCCTTTCGGCTGGGCGGCAAGGCGGCGGGTCAAATCCCGTTGGTCGTTCAACTGCCATGAGTCGAGGGTCATGAATCGTAAATCGTGAATCGTTGGTCGTGCTGTCACCCCGTCACCTCGCCACTGTGTCACCGCTCCCTAGCCTCCTAGCCGCTCAGCTCTCCTCTCCTCCGCTTCGCTGCGCCGCAGGTACCGGGGGGTGAGGGCGTCGGGGGGCTCGGCCGAGCCGGCTCGCCAGCGCTGCCAGCCCAGCAGGGCCACCCGGGCCGGGGGCACGGTCCACAGGTCCCCGGGCGCCTCGTGGTAGCGGTCGCCCAGGCACAAGCGCAGAGCCTCCCGGTACGGGGACACCCCGGCTCCCAGGGCCAGGACCGGCCGGCCGGTCTCCGCCAGGGCCCGACCGAGCCCGGGCGGGTCCCAGGCCGCTTCGTCCAGGACCCGCCGGCCCGTCTCGCCGTCCCAGGCGCCGGCGTACACCTGGCGCTTCTTGGCGTCGAGCACGGGCACCACCAGTCCCGGCCACGGCCCGGCCCGGCCGGCCAGGGCCTCCAGGCTCGACACCCCCACCACCGGGATCCCCAGGGCCACGGCCAGGCCCTTGGCCGTGGCCACCCCCACCCGAACCCCGGTGAACGCGCCCGGGCCCGCGGTCACGGCCAGGGCCACCAGGTCGCCCCGACCCACCCCTGCCGTGGCCAGGGTCGCCTCCACCAGGACCAGGATCCGCCGGGACTGGCGGGGACCCGAGGCCTCCACCGCCTCGGACCGCACGGCCCCGTCCACCACCACGGCCACGCCGGCCGTGCGCTCCGAGGTGTCCATGCCCAGGACCGCGTTCATCCGCTCAGAATCCGGGCGAGGTCGTTGTACATGACGAAAGCCATGAGCGCGAGCAGGATGGCCAGGCCCACCTGCTGGGCTACCTCCCGGTGCCGCAGGCTCACGGGCCGGCCCCGCACCGCCTCGATCCCGAAAAACAGCAGGTGCCCCCCGTCCAGGATGGGGATGGGCAGCAGGTTCAGCACGGCCAGGTTCACCGACAGCACGGCCATCAGGAACAGGAAGCTCTGGGCACCGGCTTGGGCGGTCTCGCCGGCCATCTTGGCGATGGCGATGGGCCCGCCCAGGGTGCGGGGGCTGACCCGTCCCACCACCATCTTGACCAGCACCTCCGCGGTCACGGCGGTCCATCGGGCGGTCTCCCGGATGCCGATCCACGGCGCCATCCACACGGGGTTGCGCTCGACCGACACCTCGCCCGAGGGGGCGATGCCGATCATGGGCTTCTGGATCGTCTCGCCCAGCAGGTTCCGGGACTCCCGGAACACCGGCTTCACCCGCAGGTCGAACCGGGTGCCCTGCCGCTCCACCGTGATCACCAGATCCCGGCCCCCCGAGCCGGCGATCCGCTCGGCCATGTCGTCCCACGAGGCCACGGGCTCCCCGTCGATGGCCACGATCCGATCGCCCTGGACCAGGCCCGCCGCCTCGGCCGGCATGCCCGGGCTCACCTGGCCCACCACCGGCTGGAGCACCGGGGTGCCGAACAGACTCAGCAGGGCAAACACCACCACGGCGAGAACGACGTTCATGACCGGCCCGGCCACCACGGTGGCGATGCGGTGGGACACGGGCCGGGCGCTGAAGCTCCGGGCCTCCTCCCCGGCGGCCAGGGGCTCGTCCGGATCCTCGCCGAACAGCTTCACGTAGCCCCCCAAGGGAACGGCCGAGATCAGGTACTCGGTCTCGCCGCGGCGCCACCCCCACACCCGAGGGCCGAACCCCAGGGAGAACTTCAGGACCCGGATGCCCAGCCGCTTGGCCACCAGAAAGTGGCCGAACTCGTGCACGAACACGAGCACGCCCAGGAGCACCACGAACGCGGCGGTGGAATGGAACACGGTCATCCCCTTCCCCTTCGACCCACCCATCCCTTGACGAACCGGCGGGCCCACAGGTCAGCCTCCAGGGCCCCCTGCACGGTGGTCAGGGCGTGGGGTCGATGCGCCTCGAGGGCCGCGGCCACGGCCTCGGCGATCTCCAGGAACCCCAGCCTCCGGGACAGGAACGCGGCCACGGCCTCCTCGTTGGCCCCAGACAGCACAGCCGGCACGGTGCCGCCCGCCCGCAGCGCCTCATACGCCAGGTCCAGGCACGGAAACGCCTCCCGGTCCGGCTCCTCGAAGGTCAGACGGCCGGCCCGGACCAGGTCCACCGAGAGGTCCGGCAGCGGCAGACGCTCCGGGTGGCTCAGGGCGTAGGCGATGGGGATACGCATGTCCGGCGGCCCGAGCTGGGCGATCAGGCTTCCGTCTACGAACTCCACCAGCGAGTGGACGATGCTCTCGGGGTGAACGGCCACGTCGATCCGGTCGGCCGCCACGTCGAACAACCACCGAGCCTCGATAACCTCCAGCCCCTTGTTCATCAGGGTGGCGGAGTCCACCGTGATCTTCGGGCCCATGGACCAGTTGGGGTGGGTGAGGGCCTGATCCACGCTGACCCCCGCCAGGCTGGTGCGGGAGCGGCCGCGGAACGGCCCCCCGGACGCCGTGAGGATCAACCGCCGCACCTGGCCGGGCTCGCGCCCCTCTAAGGCCTGGAACAGGGCCGAGTGCTCGCTGTCCACGGGCAGGATGCGGGCGCCGGTGCGCCGGGCCGCGGCCATCACCACCTCGCCGGCGGCCACCAGGGACTCCTTGTTGGCCAGGGCCACGGTCTTGCCGGCCAGCACCGCCGCGTAAGTGGGCAAGAGACCTGCAGCCCCCACCACGGCCGACACCACCACGTCGGCCTCCTCCAGGCCGGCCACCTGGACGAGCCCCTCGGGCCCGGCCAGGATCTCCGCCGTGACTCCCCGAGATCTCAAGGCCTCGGCCGCGGCCTCGTCGGGCACGGCCACCCACCGGGCCCCCGTCTCTCGAACCTGGGCGGCCAGCCGGTCGATCCGCCGCCCCCCGGCAGCCAGGGCCACCACCCGGAACCGGTCGGGGAACCGGCGAACCACGTCCAGGGTGCTCTCGCCAATGCTTCCCGTGGCCCCCAGCACCGCGAGGCGTCTCACGGGCCGGCCCCCACCAAGGCCAGAACGGCCGCGTAGGCCGGCGCCGCCAGGAGCAGGGCGTCCACCCGGTCGAGCACCCCACCGTGGCCGGGCAGAATCGATCCGGAGTCCTTCACCCCGGCGCTGCGCTTCCACACCGACTCCAGCAGATCGCCCAGCTGGGCCGCCAGGTTGAGCACCCCGGCAACCCACAGTCCGGTCCAGGCGCCGTGGGGGGTGGGCAGCACCGCCGAGACGAGCCAGCCCACCAGACAAGCCGCCACCACGCTGGCCGCAGCCCCCTCCACGCTCTTCTTGGGGCTGACCGATGGAGCCAGGGGGTGCTCGCCCAGAGCGGTGCCCACGTAGTAGGCTGCGATGTCCCCCGCCCACACCACCGCCAACACGAACACCACCGCGCTCACCCCGGCCTGGCGAACCCACACCAGATGGCCCAGACCGTAGGCCACTCCCACCCATCCCCCCACCGTGCCGCCCCACCGGGCGAACCAGTCGCTACGAGGACCGGGCCCCAGGATCCAGGCGGCCCCGAACACCGCCCCGCCCCCCACCAGCAGCAGCCCCGGCACGGCGCGATCCGGGCACAGGAACCCCAGCACCACCACCCCGGCCCAGGCCGCCGTGGCCGTCCGCTCCAGCGGGTTGGCGTCGGGCGCGGCCAGCCGCAGGTACTCCCGCATGCCCACCACGGCCACGGCCGCGGTCAGGAGCCCGAACCCCGTCGCGCCCCCCAGGAACAACACCCCCAGGAACCCCGCTCCGGCCCACAGGGCGGTCCGGACCCGCGCGCTCATGTTTCCCCTCACCCTCCCACCTGCTCGCTCGTCAACCCGAAGCGCCGCTCCCTGCGGGCGTAGTCGTCCAGGGCCTTGCGGAACTCGGCCTCCCGAAACTCGGGCCACAGGGTCGAGGTCACGTAGAGCTCGGTGTAGGCCAGCTGCCACAACAGGAAGTTGGAGATCCGCATCTCTCCGCTCGTGCGGATCAGCAGGTCGGGGTCGGGCACGTCCGGAGCGTAAAGGAACCGGCGGAACCGCTCCTCGTCCAGGTCCTCGGGCCGCCCCCCCTGGGCCAGGGCGGACCGCACCGCGTGGAGGATCTCGGCCCGACCGCCGTAGGACAGGGCCAGGATCAGATCGAGATCCCGGGCGTCGCGGGTCTCCGCCTCGGCCCACCGAACCGCTTCGAGGGCCCGGGGAGGCAGCCGGTCCAGCTCCCCGATCGCCCTTACCCGGACCCCGTTGCGCCTCAGGTCCGGCACCTCCACCCGGAGAAACCGGCGCAGCAGCCCCATCAGAGCCGCGATCTCCCGCGGGGGCCTGCCCCAGTTCTCGGAGGAGAACGCGAACAGGGTCAGGTAGCGCACCCCGGCCGCCCGGGCCTCGCGCACCACGGCGCGCACCGAGTCGATGCCGGCCCGGTGCCCGCGGACCCGGTTCCAGCCTCGGCGCCGGGCCCACCGGCCGTTCCCGTCCATGATGATCGCTACATGGCGGGGAACCTGGGAGCGGGGGGGAAGCGGGGTCGGGTTCGCCATCGGCCGGAAGCCTTCAGACCTCCATGATCTCGGCTTCCTTCTGTTTCAGCACCTGATCCACCTTGGCCACGTACTCATCCGTGAGCCTTTGGATCTCGTCCTTCATCCGGCGCTGGTCGTCCTCGGAGATGGCCTTCTCCTTCTGGAGCCGGTCCAGCTCGGAGTTGGCCTCGCGCCGGGCGTTGCGTACCGCTACCCGGGCCTCCTCGGCCATGCCTCGCACCACCTTTACCAGCTCCTTCCGGCGCTCCTCGGTCAGCTTGGGGATCGGCACCCGAACCACGTTGCCGTCGCTGGTGGGGTTCAGGTCCAGCTCGGACTGGAGGATCGCCTTCTCGATGGCCGGGATCACCGATTTGTCCCAGGGCTGGATCGCGATCAGGCGCGGCTCGGGGATCGACAGGCTCGCCACCTGGTTCAAGGGGGTGGGAGTGCCGTAGTACTCCACCCGGATCCCGTCCAGGAGGGCCAGGCTCGCCCGCCCGGTGCGCACCCGGGCGAAGTGGCGCTGGAGCGCCTCGACCGCCTTCTCCATGCTCTTCTTGGCCTGCTGCTTCACCTCTTGCACCGACTCCGCCATGGCTCGATCCTCCCGCAGATGCCGTGAGTCCGTTGGGACGTTGGGACGTGAGGACGCCGAAATGCCTCCTAGCCTCCCAGCTTCCCCGCTTTTCTCAATCTCCCACCACCCTCGTGCCGATGTCCTCGCCGCATACCACCCGCAGGGTGTTGCCGGGCCGGGTGAAGTCGTACACGATGATCGGCAGCCGGTTGTCCCGGCACAGGGAGATGGCGGTAGAATCCATCACTTTGAGGTCCCGCTTCAACACCTCGATGTACGACACCTCGTCGAACCGCCGGGCGTCCGAGTGGCCCACCGGGTCCTTGTCGTACACCCCATCGACCTTGGTGCCCTTCAGGATGGCCTCGGCGCCGATCTCCATGGCCCGCAGCCCCGCGGCCGTGTCGGTGCTGAAGTAGGGGTTTCCGGTGCCCGCCGCGAAGATCACGATTCGGCCCTTCTCCAGGTGCCGGATCGCCCGGCGCCGGATGTAGGGCTCGGCCACCTGCTGCATGGTGATCGCAGACATCACCCGAGTCTTGGCCCCGTGGCGCTCCAACGCATCCTGGAGGGCCAGGCTGTTGATCACCGTGGCGAGCATGCCCATGTAGTCGGCCGTGGCCCGGTCCATTCCGGCGGCCGAGGCCTTGAGGCCCCGGAAGATGTTCCCCCCGCCGACCACCAGAGCCACCTGTACCCCCAGGCCCCGCACCTCGGCCACCTCCTTGGCCAAGCGCTCCACCACCTCCTGGTCGATGCCGAACCCCTGGCCGCCCACGAGGGCCTCTCCAGAGAACTTGAGCAGCACCCGACGGTACACCGGCTTTCGTTCGCTCACGATGGCTCCTGGGTATGCGTGGAGTCAGGACGTTGGGACGCGAAGCGTCGTCACCCGTCACGCGTCACTGCCTTTCCCACCCGTCACCGCCCTTGCCCCCATCTGTGTGGATCTGTGGCTAAAGAGGTTCGGACGCCGGGCGGGGCGGCCCAAACACACGATCGGGGGAGCGGGGAGGGCCCCGCTCCCCCGATCGGTTCGCAGGAACGCGTCAGGCGCCGGCCTGGGCGGCCACCTCTTCGGCGAAGTTGTCCTTGCGTTTCTCCAGCCCCTCGCCGAGCTGGAACCGCACGAACCGGCGAATCCGAACATTCTCTCCAAGCTCCGCGATCTTCTGCTTCAGCAGGTCCCCCACCGTGACATCGGGGTCCTTCACGAAAGGCTGGTCCAGCAGGCAGTTCTCCTTGAGAAACTTCTGTAGCCGGCCTTCCACCATCTTCTCGATCACGTGGGGGGGCTTCCCGCTCTCGGCCGCCTGCTCGCTGAGAATCCGACGCTCGTTCTCCACTTCGTCGGCGGGGGCACTCTCCCGGTCGAGCCACCTGGGGTTGGTGGCGGCCACGTGCATGGCCACGTCGTGCACGAACTGCTTGAAGGCGTCGGTGCGGGCCACGAAATCGGTCTCGCAGTTCACCTCCACCAGCACGCCGATCCGGCCGCCCGCATGGATGTACGAGTGAACCAGTCCCTCGGCTGCCACCCGACCCGCCTTCTTGGCGGCGTCCGCGAGCCCCTTCTTCCGAAGGTACTCCACGGCCTTGTCCATGTCACCCCCGGTCTCCTGGAGGGCCCTTTTGCAGTCCATCATACCCGCTCCAGTTCGCTCCCGGAGCTCCTTCACCGCCTGCGCCGTAATCGCCATGGTTCTTACTCCCTGTTCGGTCATTTCGGCTAGAAAGCTAGAATGCTAGGAGGCTGGAAACCCCTTTGTCTCTAGTTTCCAGTCTCCAGTATCTGGTCTCTGCCCGGCCGGAGGCAGGCTCCTTGCCCCGCCCTCCGAGGTGACGCGCCTATCTTGTCGCCGTGTTACTGATTCCAACGAAAGTATTGCCAGGCCCCCACCCCGTCCCCTGGCAATACGTTTGAAGATCTTAGTAACAGGATTTCGACAAACGGGAGCCGGCCCCGGGGGCCGGCTCCCGTGCGGGTCAGTCCACGTCGATCTCGACCTCTTCCACCTCGAGGTACTCGTCCGACTGAGCCGGCTCGGCCTTCTCGTCACCCCCGACCGCCGCCGCCATCTCGGCCTCCACGTACTCCTGGCGCTGGGCCTTGCCCTCGATCACCGCGTCGGCGATCCGCGAGGTGAACAGCTTGATCGACCGCAGGGCGTCGTCGTTGCCGGGGATCGGGTAGCCGATCAGGTCCGGGTCGCAGTTGGTGTCGAGGATGGCAATGATCGGGATGCCCAGCCGGTTCGCCTCGCGCACCGCGATGTCCTCACGGGCGGGGTCCACGATGAACACCACGGAAGGCAGGCTCTTCATCTCCTTGATCCCCCCAAGGCTCCGCTCGAGCTTGGCGGCCTCGCGCCGGATCCGCAGGCCCTCCTTCTTCGTCATGAGCTCCACGGTTCCGTCGCCGAGCATCCGCTCCATCTCCTTCAACCGCTCGATGCTGCGCCGGATAGTCTGGAAGTTGGTCAGGGTGCCGCCCAGCCAACGGTGGGTCACGTAGAACTCCCCGCATCGGTTGGCCTCTTCGCGCACGATGTCCACGGCCTGGCGCTTTGTCCCCACGAACAGGAACCGGCCGCCCTGGGCCGCGGTCTCCCGGGCGAACGCGTACGCCCGGCGGAACAGGTGCACCGTCTGACTCAGGTCAATGATATGGATCCCGTTGCGTTCGGTGAAGATGAACCGTTTCATCTTCGGATTCCACCGGTGCGTCTGGTGACCGAAGTGGACCCCGGCCTCCAGCATGTCGCGCATCGTCACGGTTGCCATGTTGCCCTTCTCCTTTTTCTCGTGGTTGGCCTCCGCCCCCTTCGCCCCGCCTTCCCACCCGATCCGTTCGGGCACCACCGGCGGTCCAGGGGCGTGCGGAATGGAAGCGCATACGGGTACCACAGCCACGCCCCGGTTTCAAGGGCGGGCTTGACAATGGCGGGAGGGCTGGGAAGCTAGGAAGCATCTCCACGTCCTAACGTCCTAGCGTCCCAACGTCCTAACGTTCACCCCCGAGGAGGCCGACCATGAAGATGATCCAGGCCATCGTGAACACCGACCGGCTCGACGAGCTGCGGGACCGGCTGTTCGAGATCGGGGCCCCCGGCCTCACGGTCGACAGCGTGATGGGCATCGGCAAGCCCCTGGGCCAGATGCGCTACTCCGACAGCCGGGGGTTCGTGCCCAAGTTCTTCGCCAAGAGCCGGGTCCAGATCGTGGCCGAGGACGACCGGGTGGACGAGATCGTGGAGGCCGTGCGCACCGTGTGTCACACCGGCCAGATCGGCGACGGCAAGATCTTCGTGCTGCCGGTGGACGAGGTGGTCCGGATCCGCACCAACGAGCGGGGCAGCAAGGCGCTGTACTGAGGGCCGGGGGTCGGTGCTCGTTCGTCGTGGGTCGTGTGTGATACCGAGTTGCATTCAGAACTATTGGCCCCCTGCCCGAAGGGGCAAGGGGCCTGTCGGAGAGCCGGGCGCGGCTCCCTAGCCCGCCGCGCAGCGCCTCTGACGCTCGGACCGCGAAAGGGTTCGGATTCCACTGAGCTGCCATGAAACCAGCTCTTCGGTCCTGTGCCTGCGCGGCGAATCTCAAGCCTGGCTTCGCGCCCGGCCGGAGGCAGGTCCCTTGCCCCGCCCCCGGATCCGTATGCGATGGATGGCAACTTGGTATGAAAGGCCGTGGGGCGCAGGTCGGGGTTGATCCGTGAAACGAACGGCTGTCGGACCTCCCCGCCTCGGCTCACTCGCCCTCGACCTCTGCAGCCTTTTCGCCCTGGGGCTGGGGCGGTGAGAACAACGGGGCCTCCAGGGGCACCAGCTTGATCTCGATCCGACGGTTCCGGGCCCGACCCTCGGGGGTGTTGTTGGAGGCCACCGGCCGGTACGGGCCGAACCCCACGGCCGAGAGGCGCTCGGGCTGCACCCCCACCTCGTCTTGAAGAAACCGCACCACGCTCGTGGCCCGGGCCGTGGAGAGCTCCCAGTTGGACGGGAACCGCTCCGCCAGAGCCCCGGCGATGGGCACGTTGTCGGTGTGCCCTTCGATCACGATGGCCTTGTCGGTCCGGGCCTTGAGCATCTCGCCCAGCCGCCGCAGGACCTCCCGGCCCTCGGGCTTGATGCGCGCGCTTCCCGAGTCGAACAGGATCTCGTCGAGGACCTTGACCGAGAGCCTGCCTTTGAGCTGCTCGATCACCACCCGGCCCGCCTCCACCTCCTTCTCCATGCCCTTGAGCAGGCCCTCGTAGGTCTGTGACACCTCGTCGAGCTTCTCCCGCTTCTCCTGCTCCGCCCGGCGACGCTCCGCCTCCACCAGGTCCAGCCGGGCCTTCAGGTCCGCCATCCCGGTCCGGCACTCCTCCAAGCGGGCCTGCAGATCCATCCGCTCGACCCGGGCGGCCCGCTGCTGGGCCTCCAGCTTCTCGCTCAGGGCCTGGGCCTGGATCTCGGCCTCCCGCCGGGCCCGGCCGCACACGTCCAGGTCGGCCTCCCGGCCCCTGGCCCGGTCCTGCCACTCGGCCGCCCCCGCCACGGCCTCCGCCAGCTGGGCCTTCAGGGTCTTGCCCTCTTCCGCGAGCTTCGCCGACCGGTCCTTGCAGGCCTGGAGATCCCTCCCCAGGGCCGCTACCCGGGCCCTCTCGGCCGCCAGCTCCTGCTCGGCCGAGCCGAGCCGAGCCTTCAGGGTCTGGGCCTGGTCCACGGCCCTGAGGTACTCGTCCCTCCCCACCCCGCACCCGGCCAGGACCAGCACCCCCAGGGCCACGGCCACGCGGATCCCGCCGCGACGTGCCGTCGTCGTCCCGTCTTCCCTCGTCACGTCTCTTCCTTTTGGGTACGGGGAAGCCATACGTAGAACTCCGACCCGGCACCCACCTGGCTCTCCACGTGGATCCGGCCCCCGTGGGCCTCCACGATCTTCCGGCAGATGGGCAGGCCCAGGCCCGTACCCTGGTTCTTCGTGGTGTAGAACGGTTTGAAGATCTCCGAGAGCTTTTCCGGCGGGATCCCCGGCCCTTCGTCCCGGACCACCACCTCAACCCAGTCCGGGGCCACGGGGGTTTCTTCATCTTCCAGGGTGGGCCGGGCGCTCGTCCTCACCTCGATCCGGCCACGGCCGCCCACGGCGTGCCGAGCGTTCAGGATGAGGTTCAGGAGCACCTGCTGGATCTGCTGGGGGTCCATGGTGATCTCAGGCATCTCGGGGTCGAGAGCCAGATCCACCTGATCCCGGGTGCCTCCCTCTTCGCGCTCCACAAAGAACAGCGACTCCTCCACCACGTCGTTTGGGTTGACCCGCTTCCAGTTGGGCACCGACTCTCGGGCAAAGCTCAGCAGGTCCCGGATCGTCTTGTCCAGGCGTTCGATCAGCTTGAGCATCTCCTGGACCACGGGCATCCGGGGATCGTCCGGCTCGAACCCCTGGGCCAGCACCTGGGTCGCACCGGCCAGCCCGGCCAGGGGGTTCTTGATCTCGTGGGCCACGCTGGCCGCCATCTCGCCGATCGACGCCAGACGTTCCGCCCGCATCATCTGCTCTCGGTGGAGCCGTTCCACCTCACGGCTTGTCTCATCCAGCCGGGCGATCATCGAGTTGAAGCTCCGGGCGAGCCGGCCCAGCTCGTCCCTGCCCCGCACCCGGGTGCGCACCTCCAGGTTCCCCCGCTCCACCTCTTTCATGGTCTCGGCCAGCTCCCGCACCGGCCGGTTCACCATGCGGTAGAGCAGGAAGCTGATGGCCCCGGTGACCAGGAGCACCGTGACCACGGTGGAGGCGACCATGAACCGGGCGTTCTGTCGGATATGCTCCCCGGTCTTAGCCATGCTGAGGCACACCTCTAACACCCCCACGATCTCCTTGTTGGGGTCATGGCAAGTGTGACACCGGGGCTCGTTGTACATCACCTCGACCATGCAGAAGCTGCGATGCCCCCGCTCCTCGCTGCGGAACGGCTTGGACCGGTCGGGGCTGGTGAACACGTTGTAGACGAGCTCGTCCACCTCCTTGCCGATCTCCCCCGGCTGGGCCGAATGCATAATGATACCGTCCGCGTTGAAGATCCGGATCGTCTCGATGTCCTGGAACTGGCCCATCATCCGGATAACCTTCATCACGTCCTTCTGGCACCGACCCTCCATGTCGATGCGAATGATGTTGGTCAACGTCTTGGAGAGAATCTGCGCCTGGCTCTTGGTGTTCTCCACGGCCTGCCGGTCCTGAGCCATCAGGTTAAACCAGGTGGCCCCGCCTAGAACCAACCCCAGCACCGCGACGATGGCCAGGTTGACCTTGAAACTCAAGGAGGTTCGAAACACGGCAGAGTCCCGGGAGCCGGGTCAGGTGAGGACGGAGCCGGGCACGCCCTCCCGCTCGCGGGCGGACTCCCGGCCCAGAACCGTGGTCACGGTGAGGGCCTCGCAGTCGGTGCAGTCCAGGCACCGGATGCACTGCCCCGCGTTCGGCTCCTCGTAGGGCCGAACCTCCATGGGGCAGACCTGGTAGCACTTGTCGCAGTGGGTGCACAGCTCCGGGTTCCAGCGAAGCCGTACCAGACTCACCCGGTTAAACAGGCTGTAGATGGCTCCGAGGGGGCAGGTGGTCTGGCAGAACGGGCGTCTCGCCACCACCGAGGACACTACAAAGAAGATGAGGATCGCGACCTTGATCCAGAACAGGTCCCGGATCATGGCTCGCACCTCGGGGCTGATGGTCACCCAGGGCAGCCCCCCGATCAGGGTGCCCATGGGACACAGCTTCGAGAACCAGTTCTCGGAGGTGATCCAGGGGACCACGAACACCAGCATCACCAGGGCCACGAACCGAAACGACCGCAGGTACTTGGGTATCCGGATCTTGATCGAGGGCAGCTTGTAAAGCATCTCCTGGAAGAAGCCGAACGGGCACAGGGTGCCGCACGGCATCCGGCCCACCACCGACCCCACCAACCCCAGGAACCCCAGGGTGTAGTATGGGATCGCCCGCACCACCATGAAGTGCTGGAGGGTCCCGATGGGGCACGAGAAAAACGCCGAAGGGCACGCGTAACAGTTCAGCACCGGCACGCAGAACCCCTTGGCAGCGCCCTGGTACACCGCTTTGGCCCAGTAGCCCGGCAGGTACCCGTTGACGCCCAGGGACGTGCCGAGCTGAAAGTACCGTCGCGTGCGGATCCTGATCACCCGATCTCCTGGGGGGGTCACCCGACCCCGATGCAGCTCAGTCAAACGAGCTTCCGTTGAACAGCCCCTCCCTCCCCACCGGCCGCGGCCTACCCCTCGCCCCGTGCCTTCCAGGCCAGCTCCACCGCCTGCCGGAACGCCCCGGCCGCCTCCTCCCACCGGCCCAGGGCCGCGGCCACCTCGCCCTTCTCAGCCAGCACCCTGGGATTGCGGGGATCCAGCTCCAGGGCCGCGTCCACCGCCCGGGCCGCCTCCTCGGGGCGGCCCAGGGACCGCAAGGCCCGGGCCTTGACCACGAGCGCCGGGGTGTAGGCCGGCTCAATCTCCAGCGCCTCCTCGGCCGCGGCCAGGGCCTCGTCGTGTTTCCCCCGAGCCTCCAAGACCTCGGCCAGCAGCCCCACGGTCTGGACGTGCCGCGGCTGGATCTCCCGGGCCTCGCGCAGCACGTCCTCCGCCTTCTCCAGGTACCGGGGACGCTTTGCCGCCCTTTCCAGATAGATCCGGGTCAGCAGCACCCGGGGAGCTGCCCACTTCGGGTCGATCTTGGCCGCCCGCTCCAGGTCCCGGACGGCCTTGCGCGCCATGCCCCGGCGGATCAGCACCTGCGCTTTCTGGTAGTGCAGCGTGGCCTTCTTCGGCGGCACGTAGTCGCGCTTCTTCACCGCGAACCGGGGCGCGGCCTCCTCGTGGATCCCCAGCAGGGCGTCCACCGCATCGCGCAGGTCCCGCTTGGCCGCGGTGGAGTAGCTGGCCAGGGCGTAGCGCACCGTGCCCGCCTCGTCCAGCAGGGCCAGCGAGGGGGTCGCCACCACCCCGTAGGCGTAGTAGGTGGCCAGCCCCTCGTCCACCACAACCGGGAACGGAAGATCCTTGGCCCACGCCTCCACCGCCACCCGGGCCTCGCCCTCCAGCTGCTCGTGGTCCACGTTGACCGCGATCACATCGAACCCCCGATCCTTTCGCTTCCGGTACAGCGCGGTCAAGTCCTCGAGCAAGGGCTTGCTCCGGGCGCTCCAGGTCGCCCAGAACACCACGGCCAGGGCCTTGGGACCCACCCGGTCCGACAGGCGCACCTCCCGGCCGTCCAGGGTCTTCAGCGCGAAGTCCGGGGCCTTCTGGCCCACCTCCACGTACTTGAACGCGGCCGCTGCCGGCGCCACGGCCAGCAGGACCACCAGGCCCAGCACCGCCCCGAGTCGCTTCCCACCCATCCGCTCGCGCTCCTGATCACTTCGGTCGTTGGTCGTCAGTCGTCGGTCTGGGGCCTTCGGCCCGCTGGGAGGCTGGGACGTTAGGACGCTGGGACGCTAGGAGGTTAAAAAACCTTCCGGATTCCCACACGTTCTAGTTTCTAGTCTCTAGAGTTTCTAGTCTCTAGCCCGCAGCGGCCGGATGGGGCTTCCCGGATACCGGGCTCCGCCTACCGCAGCAGCCTCTCCAAGGCCTTGCGGTAGGCCCCCACTGCCTTCTCGTACTGGCCGGCCCCCTCGTAGATCCGGCCCAGCTCGTAGTAGATCCGCTCCGGCTTGGGGGTGAGCCGGGCCGCCTCCTCCAGCAGGGCCGCCGCCTCGTCGGTCTGGCCCCGGATCCCCAGCACCCGGGCCAACCCCACCTTTGCCTCGGTGCTCCGGGGGTTCTGCTCCAGGGCCTTCCGCAGGTGGGCCTCGGCCTCGTCCGCGTTGTCGGGCGAGGCGTCCAGAAGCCACAGACCCAGGAGCTCGTGGGCCTCACCGAACGTGTTATCCGCCTGCACCGCCTCCCGCGCGGCGGCCAGGGCCTTTTCGGTCATCTTTCGCTTGGCCAGGAGCCTCGCCTTCTGCAGATGACGCTCGGCGAGCTTGCGCGCCTCGGGCTTGGCGGGCTCGGCTCCGGCCGGCTCCTCCTCCACCTTCTCGCCCAGGGCCCGGGCCACCAGGCGCCGGACCTCGTCCGTGAACCCGGCCGTGTAGCCCCCCACCTCCTCCACGAACACGCCCTCGGGGTCGATCACCCCGGTGCTGGGAACCACCAACACTCCGTAGGCGCCATACACCTCCTGCCTTTTGTCCAGCGCCACCGGGTACGTGACGCCCAGGCCTTCGGCCCAGGCCTTGGCGTCCCCCTCGTCTGGATTCACCACCACCCCCACCACGGCCACCCGGTCCCCGAACCTGACCGCCACGTCCGCCAGGGCCTTGGCCGCTTTGGCACTGCGCTCCTGCCCTTGCCGTAGAAACGACAGGATCACCGCCTTCCCCCGGTGAGCCGCCAGGGCCACCTCGCCCCCCTCCGCCGTTCTCAAAAAGAACTCCGGGGCTGGCTGCCCCGGCTGTACCTTCCGGAACGCCTCGGCCGATTGGGGAAGGGCCCCCAACCCCACCGCGACCGCCAGCACCACGCCAGCGGCCACCCCCTTGTGCCCGCGCGTACCCATCACCTCTCCTCCTGTGCCCCCGGAAACCGACCGCATCGCCAGCGAACGCAGGCCCCGCCCCGTCCACCCCCCGGAGGAGGCCGCAGGGTCCAGCCTCCCAAACCGACAAGGCCCGGGGGCGGCATGGCCAGCCCCCGGGTGGATGCGGACCGATCAGTACACCACCGGGTTCTCCCGGTCATACTCCTTGGGCTTGTGACAGCCCACCACGCATCGGCCTCCGGTGGGGGTCTTCGTGTAGTTGATCGGCAGCTTCCACATCTTGCCGAACGGAACCTCTTTGCGGATGTGCTTCTCCTGGTTGCCGGCGTGGACTTCGTGGCAGGCCTTGCAACTTCGGCCCTTGGGGTCTTTGTTCACGTGCAGGAAGTGCAGGTTCCGGTCACCGTTACGAAAGTCCGTGAGCTTGGTGGTGAACTCGTTCAGGGCGATGTCCTTGTTGTGACAGTCGAAGCACAGGGCGTAGTTCTCGGTCTTGTACGGTATGTAGAACTGGGCCGGAAACGGCTTCTTCAGAATCTTGGCATAGTTCGTCCCGTGGGGATCGTGGCAGGCGTAGCAGTCGTTCTGTTTGACCGGTCCATGGAGGTACTTGGAGTTCTTGATCTTCTCGGCCAGCGCGGTGTGACAGGTGAAGCACAGCTCCTTGGTCGGCGCCTTGAGCTGACGGGGGTAGTTGGACGAGTGGGGGGTATGACACGCCGTACACGACTCCTTCTTCAGAGCAGTGTGCTGGACCACCGCCTCCTCGATCTGCTTCTTCTTCTCCTTGTGGCAACGGTAGCACAGCTCCTTGCCCTCGCCGTAAAGCATGTACTTGGCATCGGTGGCGTGGGGATTGTGGCAGTTCGTGCAGTCCTCCTCCACCGGCTTGTGCACGTACTTGCGGGTGAACTCCTCCTTGCGGTCGATGTGGCACAGCAGGCACAGCTCCGCACCCTTCTCCTCGGTCAGGTTGGGGTAGGGGGAGGAGTGGGGGTTGTGACAGATGTTGCAGTCCCCGGCCGCAACAGGCCCGTGGACGAAGGACTTGTTCGTCTTGTTGTTCTCGTGGCAGCTGAAGCACAGCTCGCTGGTGGTGGGCTTCTTAAGCTGGAGCTCTGCGTCGGACTGGTGCGGGTCGTGGCAGGCCACGCAGTCCCCCGTGGCCACCGGCTTATGGACCGTGCGGTTGGCGTCCTTGCGGTCGTGGCAAGCGTAGCACAGCTCCTTTCCGCCGCCGAAGGCCAGCTTAAAGTCCTGGCCCGACTTGGTGGGATGGTCGGGATTGCCGTCCTCGTGGCACACCACACACTGCCCGGCGCCCACCGGACCGTGCACATAGGTCGCCTTGCCCATGTTGGAGTGACACTGGTCGGTGACGCACCCCTCTTGGGCAAGCCCCGTCCCGACCAACAAGAGCACCAAAGCGGCTGCCGCTGCGAGTAATCTCATCGGTCCATCCCCTCTCCCATTGGGAAAAAAATCCTGGCGACCCCGGACGTTCCCCCTTCTCGTCATGGTCTCTCCTCCCGCGCCGTTACCCCGCGTAACTATGAAGGCCCGACAACACGAAATTCACCCCCCAGTACGTGAAGATCACGCACCCGAAACCGATCACCGAGAGCCACGCCAGCCGCACGCCTCGCCATCCCGCCGTAAACCGGGCATGGAGGTACGCCGCGTACACAAACCATGTGATCAGCGACCACGTCTCCTTGGGATCCCAGCTCCAGTAGGTGCCCCAAGCATAGTTGGCCCACGCAGCCCCGGTGAGAATCCCCAGGGTCAGCAACGGAAAACCCACGGCCACCGACTTGTAGGCCAGATCGTCCAGCACCTTTGCCGGGGGCAGAATGCCCGGGGCATCCTTGCCCAGCCGGGCTTCGGTGCGGTGGCGAAACAGGTACATGATGGACACGGCGAACCCCACCGCAAACGCGGCGTACCCAAAGAAGCAGGTGACCACATGGGCGGTGAGCCAGTTGGACTGGAGGGCCGGCACCAGGGGTTGAATCTCGGCGGAGATGGCAGGGTTCAAGGACACCACTGCAATGCCCAGAAAGCCCAGGGGAGCCACGAACGCACCGATCGCCCGATAACCGTAGACGCGTTCGAACACCAGGTAGATCAACATGATCGACCAGGAGAAGAACACCATGGACTCGTACATGTTGGACAACGGGATGTACCCGTACCCGGCCTGGTGGGACTCGATCCACCGCACTGCGATCGCGGCCGTGTTCACGAGCCACCCGGCCAGGGCGAGCCCGGTACCGATCCAGCCGGTCACCTTGGACCGGTGGACCAGGTAGACCACGTACCCAAACGTGGCCAACAGATAGAGGATCATCGCGATCCCGAACAGTTTATCGTTGATCATCGTTCCTCCGCCGGTGGGGCCCGGGGGAGGGCCTCGCCGAGCAGGCCCCGGGCCGCGTTATAGCAACTTGGGGTCTACTTTTCAAAAACTTCTTGCGCCTCGGTGCACAAGTCCGCGAACCACCGCTCGAACGCGATCCGGTTGCGGCTGGCGTTGCCGCCCAGGAACACCTCGACTCCACCCCTGTCGGCCGGTCGGACCCGGGCCCACACCCGTCGGTGACTTAGGAAGAAGGCGATCATGGACCCCAGGGTGATCAGGATGCACCCGGTCCAGATGATCGGCACCCCGGGGTCCTTGGCCACCTGGAGCCCGGTGTACATCACGGTCTCCACGCCGTCGAGCCGGATCACGTACCCGCCCAACTTCCGGTGGTTCCCCTCGGGCGCCTGGAACACCACGATGGATCGCGGATCGCCCTTCGCCGGCTGGAGCATCACCTCCACGGCCGGGCCCATCCCTTTGAAGTCCCCCGTGAGTCCCCGCAAGGCCAGCCGGTCGCCGTTCTCGAGATCCACGGTCTCCCCTCGGAGCAGCTGACGGCGGTGGAACAGGATGTTCCGCCGGGGTCCAAACACCGTCAGCCAGGCCGACTGGCCTCCGGCCTGCCCGTAGGACGACTGATAGAAGTAGATCCCCTTGTAGATGAGCGGGTGGTTGACCTCAATGCGCTTCCTCAACACCTCCCGGCCGTCCTCCAGCACGGTGAGGTCACTGATGTAGTCCCGGGGCCTGCCCGTAGGCCGACCCTGGCGGTCCGTGTAAAAAGTGACCTCGAAGTCGTCGCACCGCACCTCGAACCCCAAATCCTTCACACCGCCCCCGCGAAGACGTACCTGTCTCACGCTCTGGCCCTCGGGGATGTTCACGAAGCCCTTGAACCCCCACAGGGCCCCCACCAGGGCGCCGATGCCAAACAGGAAGAGGCTGAAGTGGGTCACGTACACGCCCATGCGGGTCCACCCGCCCCGGGTGCCCAACAGGTACACGACACCGTCGCGCTCCTCCCGGTACACCCGGCGCAGACGCCGGCGCAGCACCCCTTCGATCGCTTCGGCCAAGGTCGCCACGTCGGCGTTTTTCACCCTCTTGGCCCACTTCTCGTGGATCGCCACCGGCTTGCCGTCGAACACCGGGTCTCGGTAGTTCATCAGCCGCACGGCGTGGGGCAGGCGTTTTAGAGAGCAGAACGTGATGTTCACGAGGAGCAGCACGAGCAGGAGCTGGAACCACCAGGAGTGGTACATGTCGTCCAGGCCCAGGATCCGAATGACCCGGGCCACGGTCTCCCCGTACTCGCCAACGTACACCGCGAACTCCCGGTGCTGCTGGATCACGGTGCCGAACACACTCGTCGCTGCCAGGGCGATCAGGACCACCACACTTAGCTTGATCGAGGCGAAGAACTCGAAAAGCCTCTTGCCGAGCCCCTTGTTCGACGGCTCCTTCAACGGGGGTTCTCCTTTCTCGTACCTTGGGCTTTCGGCCCGCGGGAAAGCTAGGAGGCTGGGAGGCCGGAAGGCCAAAAGACTCGTTTATCTCCCGGCAGTTCGAGCAGGCCTACTGGTCACGGTCGAGGGGCAGGGGGGCTGTTGGAGATCCCTGCGCCGCCGGAGCGGGTCCCTCGCCCCGCCCACCGAGAACTCTCGGTTCGAACGCAACCCGGCACGACCACCAACAACCCACGGCGGTTGCCCCACGGCCCTCACAGCTCCCGGTGGCACTGCAGACAGCGGCCCGCCTCGCGTCGGGCGGCGGCCGGGTTGAACCCGAGCTCCACCTCCCGAAACCCCTCCTTGCGAAGCCGACTGGCCAGCTTGGGCATCTCCTCCCGGATCCGCGCCTCCGGGGTTTCCCGGTGGCCGGGGAAGGGCTGCCGGAGCCTCCGGTCCCTCAGGCGCATCACCGGAAGGGCCTCCCTGGCCAGGTCGGCGTACATGCCCAGGGCGGCCCGGCGGCCCTGCGCCATGGCCTCCACCGCGGTGGACGGCCCGGACACCGCGTCGCCGCCGGCGTACACCCGCTCCAGGCTGGTCCGCTGGGTTCGCGGGTCCACCCGGATCCGGCCGTCCCGCTCTCGGCGCAGCCCCTGGAGCGCCGGATCCGAAAGGACCGGCGAGTCCACCGTCTGCCCCAGTGCGGGAACCACGGTGTCCGCCGCGATGACCCAGTTTCGATCCTCCACCGGCATCGGCCGGGGCCGGCCCGACTCGTCCGGCGGGCCCAGCTCCATGGTGCGGACCTCCACCTCCAAACCTTCGGCTCCGTGCCTCACCTCCACCGGGTCGGCCAGGTAGTGGAACCGGACCCCTTCCCGCAGGGCCTCCTCCACCTCCTCGGGCCGGGCCGGCATCTCGTCCCGTGTGCGCCGGTAGAGCAGGTGCACCTCCTCGGCGCCCAGACGAAGGGCCGTGCGGCACACATCCATGGCCGCGTTGCCCCCGCCCACCACCACCACCCGTCGGCCCAGACGGGGCGGGGTCGGCCCCTTGCTGGCCCTGAGCACCTCCTGGAAGTCGGTGCAAAGATCCGCGCCCGGGATCGTCAGCCGCACCGAACGGGCCGCGCCCACGGCCAGGAACACCCCGTCGTGGTCTCGAAGGAGATCCGCCACGGACTTCCCGCCCGGCCCCACGGGTGCCCCGGTCCGGAACGCGATGCCCCGACCCCGCAGATCGGCCAGCTCCTCATCCAGGATGTACGGAGGCAGGCGGTAATCGGGAATGGTGGTGGCCAACCGTCCCCCCAGCACCTCGTCGGCCTCGTAGACCGTGACCGAGGCGCCCAGCACGCTGAGGAAGTAGGCACACGCCAACCCTGCCGGGCCCGATCCCACCACGGCCACCCGCAGCCCCCCCCCATCCAGGTGGACCACCTTGGACGGGCCGGGCTCGGGGCGACGAGCCCGCACCTGGTCGGCCATGAACCGCTTACAGCCGTTGATCGCGACGGGCTCGCCGTCGATCCCACGCACGCATCGGGCCTCGCAGGGATGGGGACAGATACGGCCGATCACCCCCACCAGAGGGAGCTGGGTCCGCGCGAGGGCGTGGCCCTGATCGGGATCGCCGTCAAGGATGAGCTGAAGATAGTCAGGGATCGGCACACGAGCAGGGCAGGCGTTCTGGCACGGGGGGTGGGGAGGGTTGGGCCCCCATCGTGCGTCGGCCCACGCCACGGCGAGCACGAACGCGGCGGCTCCCACGAGGAACAGGTGGCCGTAGGAGAAGCCGCTCCAGACCGCTAGAACCAGCCCGACGGCCAGGGGGAGCAGGCTCGCGAAGAGCACCCCCGTGGCCCAGCGGCGCTGGTAGATCTGTCCCGCACCGGCCGCCGCCAACGACAACCACGCCCCCTTTGGGCGTACCCGGCGTTCCAGCGAGATCTCGTGAAGCAGCCGCTCTCGGCCGCGGAGCTTTCCCGAGCAGGTTCGGCAGCGCAGCGCCTCGCCCTTCGGCTCGATCCGGCAGAGGCTACAGTCCCAGTATCGTTCCATTCCGCCATCGAGGTTCGAGGTGAAAAGGTCGTTTCCTCCCTGCCGCGCGCCAGGCCTCTTCGGTTCCCCACCGGATCGGAATCAAATCTCCCCCCCTCCCCAGTAACTTCGGTCAACGGTCGACGGTCGTCGGTCGGGGCCTTCGGCCCGCTGGGCGGCTTCCCCGAACCGCCGCCAAGGCCTCGGGGGGCATGGGGGCTGCTGGAGAGCCGCGTGCGGCTCCTCAGCTCGCCGCGCAGCGCCTCCCACGCTCGTACCGTGAATCCGTTCGTGCCCCACCGAACGGTCATGAAACCACCGCCCGTGCCCCGTGTCTGCGCGGCGAATCTCAATGCCCGGCTTCGCACGCGGCCGGAAGCAGGCCCCATGCCCCGCCGCCGGCAATGGCCCCCGGGTCAGGGAACGTTACTTTCCCCGTTGTAGGGCCCTCCAGGGCCGAGGGGGGCTTCCCCCCTACCACTTCTCCACGTACGCGTACGCGTTGTGGTTATGGATGCTCTCGAAGTTCTCGGCCTCCACCGAGAACCAGGTCACGTTCGGGTCCCGCAGCAGCGCCTGCGCCACGTCCCGGACAATGTCCTCCACGAACTTGGGATTGTTGTACGCCCTTTCGGTCACGTACTTCTCGTCACTGCGTTTGAGAAGACTGAAAACTTCACACGACGCCCGGCTCTCCACCAGGTGGATCAGGTCTTCGAGCCATACGAACTCCCGGAACCGCACGTTCACCGTAACCTGGGAGCGCTGGTTGTGGGCCCCGCCGGCGCTGATGGCCTTGGAGCAGGGGCACACGCTCGTGACCGGCACGCCCACCTCGGCCACGAGGTCGAACTCGTCCTCCTTCAGTGAGCCCTTGAGGGCACACGGATAGGCCATCAAGGACGGGGCGCGGCTCACGGGTGCCCGCTTCTCCATGAAGTAGGGGAACCGCAGCTCCAGGTGAGCAGACACCGCGTCCAACCTCTCCCGGATCGTCTCGAGAATGGGCCGCACGTTGCCCACAGCGATCCCGTGCCGGTGCTCGTTCAGGACCTCGACGAACCGGCTCATGTGGGTGCCCTTGAAGTGATGGGGCAGCCCTACGTACATGTTCACCGTGGCCACCGTGTGCTGCTCGCCGTGGGTCTTATCGAGCACGGTGATGGGGTAGACGATGTCCTTGACCCCCACCTTGTCGATGGCGATCCGGCGGTGGTCCTTGCGGCTCTGAATGTCTTCGAGCACGGGGTCAGCCCCGGATGAACGTGGCCGCGGCCCGGTTGCTCTCCCACGCCGTCACCCGGTGCACCCGCACGCCTTCCCGGTCGATCCGGCGGGCCACCTCGGCGCAGACGTACTCGGCAATCCGCTCCGACGAGGGGTTGCGCTCCCGAAACGCATCGAGCTCGTTCAGGTAAGTGTGGTCCAGACGGGCCAACACCTCCCGGGTGGCCTGCTTCAGATCCTGGAAGTCCAGAGCCAGGTCCGTGTCGTCCAGCCGGTCGGCGCGCACCACCACCTCCACCTTCCAGTTGTGGCCGTGCAGGGCCTCGCACTGCCCCTGATACCCCCGCAGGTTGTGGGCCGCCGCGAAGTGCTCCTCAATCTTCACCTCGTACATCGCAACTCCTACTTCCCCGCCTTCCGTTGGAAGGCGGGGGGCTAGAAAGCTAGGAGAATTAAAAACCTCTCGGATTCCCACACGTTCTAGGCATCACCATGCCTCTTCGCCTCCACCTCATGGTCCGGGGGGCAGGAGTTTCAGGGGCCAGAATTCAGAAGTCGGTGGACAGGGAGAAAGCTCTTCGGTGCCCCGAGAGGATCCCCCGGGGACCCAAACTGCTTTTCGGGATTTCCTGTCTTCTGTCCACTGAATTCCGGTTTCTGAACCCCATGCCCTGCCGCCGGCAATGGCCCCCGGATCAGAGAACGTTACTCTCCCCGTGGTAGGCCCCCCAGGGCCGGAGGGGGCTTCCATGGAACTTCGGTCTACGGTCTACGGTCGTCGGTCTGGGGCCTTCGGCCCGCTGGGCGACTAGGCGGCCAGACGGCTCTCGGATCGCGCCAAAGCTCGGGGGACACGGGTCTAAGACTCTAGTTTCTAGTCTCTAGTCTCTAGCCGGCCGGCCCCCTAGTGCCAAAAAGAACGAAGGCGGTACGGTAACACCCGGGAAAACGGATTGTCCAGTCCCAGCACCTTCGGTCCACCCGTCTGCGGTCTTCGGTCCACGATCAGGGAGCCACCAGCATCACCTGCACGTCCATCACGTTGGTCCGGGTGGGGCCGGTGACAAGCAGGTCCCCCACCGCCTCCAGGTACCGGTAGCTGTCGTTGTTCCGCAGGAACGACTCCGGGTCCAGCCCCTGGTCCCGACCCCGGCGGGCCGTGGTGGGGGTGGCGATTCCCCCTGCCGCATCGGTGGGGCCGTCGGTGCCGTCGGTTCCCCCGGAGAGCCCCACCACCCCGACCCACCCCTCCAGGGCCAGGCCCAGGGCCAGCGCCAGCTCCTGGTTTCGCCCCCCCTTTCCATTGCCCCGAATCGTGACCGTGGTCTCCCCCCCGGCCAGGATGCAGGCGGGCGCGGGCAGGGGGTTGCCGGCCTCCCGAGCCTCGCAGGCCACCGCGGCCAGCACCCGGGCCACCTCCCGGGCCTCCCCCTCCATGCGCGAGGTGAGCACCAGCGGGGCGTACCCGAGCTCCCGGGCCGCGGCGGCGGCCGCCTCGAGGCTCTTGCGGTTCGACCCCACGATCGCGTGGACCACCCCCCCCAGCCGGGGGTCGCCGGGCTTGGGCGTGTCGGGCACCTCACCCCGCACCCCGGCCTCCAGGTGACGGCGCACCGGCTCGGGCACCCGGCCCCAGACCTCCCGGCGGACTAGGACCTCTTTCGCGTCCTCGAAGGTGGTGGGATCGGGGGAGAACGGCCCCGACGCGATCACGTCGAGCCGGTCGCCGATCACGTCCGAGAGCACCAGGTTCACCACCCGGGCCGGGTGGGCCGCGGCCGCCAGGTACCCGCCCTTCACCTGGGAGAGGTGCTTGCGCACGGCATTGAGCTCGCCGATCGCGGCGCCGCTCGAAAGGAGCAGTCGGGTCACCTCCTGCACGTCGTCGAGCCCGATCCCCTCGGCCGGCGCGGTCAAGAGAGCCGACCCCCCTCCGGACAGCACCGAGACCACCACGTCGCCGGCCTGGGCGGCCCGCACGATTCCCAGGATCCGGCGGCCCGCGGCCACCCCCCGGGCGTCCGGTACGGGGTGGGACGCCTCCACCACCTCGACCCGCTCCAGGGGCAGCCCGTGGCCGTCCTTGACACACACCAGCCCCCCGGCGATCCGGTTGCCCAGCACCTCCTCCACGGCGGCAGCCATGGGTGCGGACCCCTTGCCGGCCCCCACCACCCACACCCTGTCCCCCGGCCCCATCAGCACCCGGGTGGTCCGGCCGTCCTCTTGCGTCACCACCACCGCCCCGTCCTCCCAGGCCAGGTGGCGGCGCACCGCGTCGTGGGGATCGGCCGCTGCCACGGCGGCCCGGAAGATGCGCACGGCGTCCGATCTCAGCCGCGCTTCTCCTCCGGAAGCGGCAGCAGCTCCACGCGCCCGGCCTTCACCTGCTCTCGTATCCATTCCTCCAGCTCCTTTCGGAACTTCCGTTCCAGGAGATAGTCCCGGACCTCCCCCCGGAGGTCCAAGGGGCTCGAGCCCGACAGCCGTTCCCCGTTCTCCCGGATGAACCGCATCACGTCGGTCAGGGGGACGAACGTGAGTTCCCTCCGGAACGCCAGGTACTTACGAGCCAATACCTCCTGACGTTCACGAAGTCTGAGATGCTCCGGATCGAGCCCCAAAAGCCGGCACAGCTCCGGGCTGGGCCGACCGCAGCGGGCGCTCAGGGCCCTCAGCTCGGCTTCGATCTCCTCGTTGGAGGCCTCCAGCCGCAGCCGCCGGGCCTCGGCCACGAACAGCCGGCGCCGGACCAGGGCGTCGCGCACGACCCTGGGCACCCGTTCCCCTTCGGGCCGGCCCTCCAGCTCTCGGATGGCCGCCTCCCGGCGGACCTCGCTCCAGGTCACGGCGTAGCCGTCCACCCGCCCCACCAGGGCATCCACCAACGCGCCGGCGGCCGACCCGGCCGCCAGCCCCACGGCCAGGGCCGCGATCAGCGCCGCCCGCGTCCGCCCCCTTGATACTGCCGCACCCATCGACGGTGCTCCTCGTAGGTGGTCGAAAAGACGTGGGTGCCGTCGTTCCGGCTGACGAAGTACAGGTACGGGACGCGGGCCGGCCGCACCACGGCCTCCAGGCTCGCCCGGCCGGGGTTGGCCACCGGCCCCGGCGGCAGCCCCCTCCGGACGTAGGTGTTGTAAGGATGATCGGCTTTGAGGTGCTCGCGGGTCAGGTTGCCGTCGAACTCAGGGATGCCGTAGATCACCGTGGGGTCGCTCTCCAGGCGCATTCCCCGGGCCAGGCGGTTCCAGAACACGGCCGCCACCAAAGGGCGCTCCTCCGGCACCCCCGTCTCCTTCTCCACGATCGAGGCCAGGGTCACCCACTCTTTGAGCCCCAGATCCCGGGCCCGGGCGAGGGGCTCGAGCTCCTGCACCACCTGCCGAAACCGTCGGACCAGGGTGTCCACCACAGACTCGGAAGAGAGTCCGGGGGCCATCTCGTAGGTGTCGGGGAAGAGATAGCCCTCGAGGGTGGGTCCCGGCAGCCCCCACCGCCCGGCCGAGCCGGGGGCGTAGCACAGGGCCTCGAACCGATCCGGGTCCGTGACTCCGGCCCGGCCCAGGATCTGGGCCATCTCCCGGGCGGTCAACCCCTCGGGCAGCACGACCCGCACCAGCGCCACGCGGCCCGCGCCCACCGCCTCCAGCACCTTCGCCGGGCTCGTGGGGCCATCGAACCGGTAGGTGCCGGCCTTCAACGAGCGAGGATCGCTCCACAGGCTCAGGGCCGCCCGCCCCACCCACGGATGGGGAAACACCCCGGCCGCGGTCAGGATCCGAGCCACGACCCGGGCCGGGGCCCCTCGTGGGATCGTAAGCTCCCCCGGTCCGGGGGCCCGGACCCGAGCCATCCCCGTGGCGAACCAAACGGCCGCCACCCATCCCAGACCGGCGGCCAGGGCGGCCGCGGTCCACCACCCCTGGCGGCGTGCCGCGGCCATGGCGTCAGCGCTGGAACCAGTTGCGCAGGAAGTACCAGGTGGTGTCGCCGTTGAGCTTGGCGATCGCCGTGGTGAGCGGGACCTCCTTGGGGCACACCTTGACGCAGTTCTGGGCGTTGCCGCACTCGGTGATCCCGCCGTCGCCCATGATCGCCTCGAGCCGCTCCTCGGCCAGCGACCGCCCGATCGGCGAGATGTTGAAGTACAGCGCTTGGGCCAGGGCGGCCGGGCCGATGAAGTTGGTGCGGCGGTTCACCTGGGGGCACGCCTCCATGCAGCACCCGCAGGTCATGCACCGGCTCAGGCGGTACCCGAACTGACGGCGCTTCTCGGCCAGCCGAGGCCCGGGGCCCAGATCGTAGGTCCCGTCGATGGGCACCCAGCCCTTGATCCGCTTGAGATTCTCGAACATGACCGTGCGGTCCACCATCAGGTCGCGGATCAGGGGGAACTTGGACAGGGGCTCCAGCACGATGGGCTGGGGCAGATCGTCCACCAGGGCCGAGCAGGCCTGGCGGGCCCGGCCGTTGATCACCATGGTGCATGCCCCGCACACCTCCTCGAGGCAGTTGCAGTCCCACACCACCGGCGTGGTGGCCTTCCCTTGGGCGTCCACCGGGTTGCGCTGGATCTCCTGCAGGCAGGTGATCACGTTCATGTGGGGGTAGTGGGGGACCGCGAACTCCTCCCACCGGGAGGGCGCGTCGGGGCCGTCCTGGCGTCGGATCCGAAGCCGTACCGTGCGGCTCATCCCATGGTCTCCTTCTTGTCCACGTCGTACTTCCGGGGCCTCGGGGGGATGTACTGGATGTCCACGTCCTCGTAGTCGATCCGGGGCCCGTCCGCGGTGTAGGCGGCCAGGGTGGTCTTCAGGAACCGTTCGTCGTCCCGGTCGGGGAACTCGGGCTTGTAGTGGGCGCCCCGGCTCTCGTCCCTCAGCCGGGCGCCGAGGGTGATCACGTGGGCCAGCTCGAGCATGTAGTAGAGCTGGCGCGCGAAGTGCAGGGACTGGTTGGCCCGGGCCCCGTTGTCGGGCGGCCGCAGGTTTGTCCACCGCTCCTTGAACTCGGCGATCCGCTCCAGGGTGGCGTCCAGCCGGTCGTTGTGCCGCACCACGGTCACGTTCTCAGTCATCACCTCGCCGAGCTCCCGGTGGAGCACGTAGGGGTTCTCGTCGCCGTCCATGGATCGGATCCGGTCCAGGAACTCTCGCTGGCGGGTGGCCTCGAGCTCCCCGTGGCGGGTCGGGTCGGTGTCCGGGGCCTTGTCCAGGGCCCACTCCATGGCCTTCTGACCGGCCACCTGCCCTCCGTAGATGCACGACAGGAGGCTGTTGGCCCCCAGCCGGTTCGCGCCGTGGTACTGGTACTCGCACTCGCCGGCCGCGAACAGCCCGGGGATCGCGGTCATCTGGTCGTAGTCCACCCACAGCCCGCCCATGGAGTAGTGGACCGCGGGGAACACCTTCATGGGCACCTTGGCCGGGTCGTCCCCCATGAACTTTCGGTAGATCTCCAGGATGCCCCCGAGCTTCACCTCGAGCTCGTCGGCCGGGATGTGGGTCAGGTCGAGGTATACCTGGTTCTTCCCGTCCACGCCCAGGCCCTGGTTGACGCACACGTCGAAGATGGCCCGGCTGGCGATGTCACGCGGCACCAGGTTTCCGTATGCCGGGTACATCTCCTCGAGGAAGTACCACCGCTCGCCGTTGCGCGGCACCCACACCCGGCCCCCCTCGCCCCGGGCCGACTCGCTCATGAGCCGCAGCTTGTCCGGGCCGGGGATCGCGGTGGGGTGCACCTGGATGAACTCGCCGTTGGCGAACCGGGCGCCCTGGGTGTACACGCTGCCCGCGGCCGCTCCGGTGTTGATGACCGAGTTGGTGGACTTGCCAAAGATCATCCCCAGGCCCCCGGTGGCCAGGATCACGGCCCGGCCGGGGAACGCCCGTACCTCGCCCGAGACCAGGTCGGCCGCCACCACCCCTCGGCACACCCCGGCGTCGTCCGCGATGGCCGACAGGAACTCCCACCCCTCGAACTTGGTCACCCGGCCGGCCGCCTCGTAACGGCGGACCTGCTCGTCCAGGGCGTACAGGAGCTGCTGGCCCGTGGTGGCCCCGGCGAACGCCGTGCGGTGGTACTTGGTGCCCCCGAACCGCCGGAAGTCCAGCAGCCCCTCGTCGGTGCGGTTGAACATCACCCCCATCCGGTCGAACAGGTAGATGATGCCCGGGGCCGCCTCGCACATCCGCTTCACCGGGGTCTGGTTGGCCAGGAAGTCCCCGCCGTAAATGGTGTCGTCGAAATGCTCCCAGGGGCTGTCGCCCTCACCCTTGGTGTTCACCGCGGCGTTGATGCCGCCCTGGGCGCACACCGAATGGGAGCGCCGCACCGGCACCAGGCTGAACAGGTCCACGTGGAAGTTCTGCTCGGCGATGCGCACGGCGGCCATCAGGCCCGCCAGGCCGCCGCCCACCACGATGACGTTTTGCCTTTGCACGGTTTCTCGCCTCCTCGGCCGGCCCCGCGCGGGGGCGGGGGCCGGTGTGTGTCCGGGCCTCGGCCCGGATCAGAACTCGGCTAGGGTCCGCAGGCCGTAGACCGCCAGGATCACGAACGCGGCAAAGCTCACCCCCACGAACACCCGCTGGCTGTGGGGCCCCACGGTGAAGCCCCAGTCGATGGCCGCCCCGAAGATGCCGTTGGCCAGGTGGTACACGGCCGACAGAAGCCCCGCATACCACACCGCCATGTACCACCCCGCGTCCGCGAACGCCGCCCCGTTCATGGCCGCCACGTGGAGCACCAGGAACGGCACCAGGAACAGCCCGGTGACCCGCTGGCCGAAGTACATCCAGTTTCGGAGCTCGGGGTACCGGAGGTTGTTGGGCTGGGACTCGTACGTGATGTAGAGCCCGTACAGGCTGTGGTACAGGAGCGGCAGGTACAGGAACAGAACCCGCAGCACCGGGCTCTCATAGGCCCCCTCGCCCCGCACGTGCAGGCACAGGAAGTACCCCAGGAACAAGAACCCGGTCAGACTGTGCAGCTTCCGCATCCAAAACTGGGTGGACGCGACCTTTCCACTCGCGGCTCCCACGGTCATCGCAATGCTCCTGACTTCGGTCGTCGGTCGATTGGGCCTTCGGCCCGATTGAAGGCTAGAAGGCTGGGAAGCTGGGAGGCTAGGACACTAGGACGCATGAAGACCTACTTGATTCCAGAGTGTTCCAAGCA